>Ga0182024_10001285_pt1 | contig 64920 bp, 62 predicted proteins | sample P32metaG_FD_120480 | JGI IMG/M metagenome (GOLD analysis project Ga0182024, IMG submission 120480) | Permafrost microbial communities from Stordalen Mire, Sweden - P3-2 metaG (Illumina Assembly) | ecosystem: Environmental > Terrestrial > Soil > Wetlands > Permafrost | place: Sweden: Stordalen... | reverse complement strand
GGTCTTATCGCCCAGGTCCATACCGATCGTCACTTGATCGGTTTTGCGGAGTTTCGTTTTCGTGCTCCGCGTCGGACTCTTTGAGTTCTTGCTATTCTTCTTCATGCCGGTCTCCTTTTGCACTCGAGTGCGTTACCTATTGGGAAGCTTAACGCTATCCCGCCGGGAGACCGGCCTTCTCATTCCATCTTCCGTAACGGGCGTCTTATCGCATTGCGCATTTCGTTTCGCATTGCGCATTTCGTTACCGAGCCGTGACCAAAGGGAGCGGTAGCTTGCCTGGCCCTTCAGGCCGGCCGCTTGGTAGTACGGGCGCTAATCGTGCGCGGTTGCTCGGCCGTGGCCCCGGCCACATAGGCGCCCATCGGGAGCGATACCGGCACGCCGGCCATCTCCGCCATGGCGCTCGCCGTCATCTCTTCCGCATCGATGAAAAACGTCAGCCGATCCTCCGCCGCCGCGTAGTCCACCCGGACGAGATCGCCGCCACGCACCTGGTCGGTGGCGATCAGGTTCGACAGTGGGTGTACCAGATGACGCTCCAGCGCGCGTTTCAGGTGACGAGCTCCATATTTCACGTCGGTCCCCTCGCGCAACAAGAACTCCTGGGCCTCCGGTGTGACCGAAAATACAAATGGCGCTCCATGGCTGGAGTCGAAAAGCCGTTGTTGCACCATGTTCAGTTCGAGCGTTAGGATTTGGCGCAACTCGCGTTCTCCCAGGGGTCGAAAGACCACTGTTTTGTCGATGCGGTTCATGAACTCCGGCGAAAATTTCTTACGAGCCGCTTCCACGCCGGCGCGCGCGATTTTGTCGTTCAGCTTCTCGTCTGGAATGCCGCGGAGACGCTTGCTGTCGCCTGCGGCGAACCCCAGATTCGGCCGCAGGATCGCATTCATCTCACCCGCGCCCAAATTGCTGGTCATGAAGATCAAGGCCTGCGAGAAGTCCACGCGGCGGTTATCGCCTAGGGTAAGCGTGGCTTTATCCAGGATGCCTAGTAACAGGTTCCAAAGAGCATCGCTGGCCTTTTCAATTTCATCGAACAGAACAAAGCTCAGCTTCATCCGCTCGGTATGATACTGATCGAGCGCTTCCTGGCTCAAGAGCGGACGGGTCTCGCGATGACCCAGATATCCCGGGGGAGAGCCAATCAATTTGGCGATCTCGTGGCTATGTTGCAACTCGGCACAATCGATCTTGATCACGGCCCGGCAATCGCCTGCCAGGCTCTCAGCGGTCGCTTCTACCAACCGGGTCTTTCCGGAGCCGGTCGGACCGAGAAAAAGAAGGTTGCCAATGGGCCGTCCCGGACTGGACATTCCCGCCAGGTAGGTCTGATAGATGCTAACTATCTGTTGGATGGCTTCGTCCTGGCCAACGATTCGCCTTCGGAGGCTCGCCTCAAGCCTTTCCGCCTCCACACCCGTCAGCATCGGATCCAACTGCCTCATGAGCCGCCCCATATTCCGCCTTCCTTTCTCAATTCTCAGTAGCTTCGAGGTCATCCTGGCCTCTCTATAGCAATTGATGTGCCGCAGAGCGAAAGAAGCGTAAATTTAAGTAAAGGAAAGCCCCTGGTGCGGTCGATCACTTCTTGGGGCGGGACGGGCGCATTTCGATAGAGCTCACCATGGTACGGCCGGGCATCCGCAGCACCAGCGCGACGGCTTCGGCCACGTCTTCTGGTGCGATCATCCAGGAAGTGTCGCCGCTTCGATTGCTAGGGCCGCCGGAGAACCCGGTATCGACGCTGCCGGGCATGATGCAACTGACCCGTACGTTATCGTGGCGATGATCGAGCATCAGGGCCTCGCTGAAGCCGTTCAGGCCGAACTTCGATGCGTTATACCCGGCGCCCCCGCTGAAGGCGTTCTTTCCAGCCAGGCTGGAGATGTTCACGATGAATCCGCCGCCGCGCGCGCGAAACCGTGCCAGGGCTTCGCGGGAACAGTAGAACGCGCCGCTGAGATTGAGATCGATGTTACGGTGCCAGTCTTCCGGTGTCATGTCCGCCACCTTTCGAAACACGCCCAGGCCAGCATTGTTCACCAGAATGTCCAAACCGCCAAAGCGTGCGTCGACGGCTTGAAAAAACTGGCCCACCTGGTCGACTTTCGTCAGGTCGGCGACCTCGCCAAAGAGTTCACCGCCCAACGGTTGCATCGCATTGAGAGCGCGATCCACGGATTCGCGAGTACGGCCGCAAATGGCGACCGATGCTCCTTCCTGGAGCAAACGCTCCGCGATCGCACGGCCGATGCCGCGCGTTCCACCGGTGACCATCGCGACCTTTCCCAAAATCGTTTCCATAACCCAAATTCTACGCAAAAAGACACCGCTCCCTTTGGTCACGGCTCGGAAACGCATCGACATCGTTGCCACGTTCGTGCGTCGTTGCAACGCGCGCATTCGTTGCAACGCGCCTACCCCCTTGCAACGCGCCTGCCCTTTTGCAACGTGCCTGCCCCTTTGCAACGCGCCTGCCCCTTTGCAACGTGGCTGCCCTTTTGCAACGTGCCTGCCCCTTGCAACGCGCCTGCCCCTTTGCAACGCGCCTGCCCCTTTGCAACGTGCCTGCCCCTTTGCAACGTGCCTGCCCCTTTGCAACGTGCCTGCGCCTTACCGAGCCGTGACCAAAGGGAGCGGTGTCTTTTCCCGGACTGCTAGAATGAGTTTAAGAAATGGCTCCGTCCCCTCTTACCCCGGTGCGCGAGATTCTGGAAAGCCGCCTCTCGAAACTGGCCGAAGAATTGGAAGGCCTGTTCGGCGAGCAGCTTTCCGCGCAGGTTTCCGCGGAAGTGCAGCAGCAGGTGGATGCGATTACGGCGCACGTGTCGGCCGAAGCACGCGAGCGCGCCCGCGTCGAGTTCGCCGACTTCCTGAATCAAGCCGTGCGGCGGATGCGGCAGTCGCCCGACCTGGCGGAACTGGGCGCCACACTGGTGGAATTGGCCGGGATGTTCGCCGGCGGAGCCGTGCTGCTGAGTGTCCGAAACTCCATAGCCCATGGCGAGCACGCGCGTGGAATTCCGCGAGAGCGCGCCGAAGCGGTCAACCAGTTGGAAATCCCTCTGGCTTCGGCGGCCGCGTTAGCCGAGGCCATCGAGACGCGCGACCCGGTCACTACCCTCGCCACGCCCGCGGAAATTTCGGAGCAATTGGCGGGCTTCTCGGGGCAAAGTGACGACGGGCGTCTTTTCATCTATCCCATCGTGGCAGGCGATCGCGTACCGGCGCTGTTGTGCGCGTGGGGAGCGGCGCCGGGGTCTGCGCTCGAATTGCTGACGCAGTCGGCCGCGGCGGTGTGGTCGACATTGCCTCCTCCGCCCGGCCTGGTGACCCTGAACGGCACCGGGGTGGCCACGCCGACGGCTTGGGATACGCTTCCGGCCGATGAACAGCGGCTGCACTTGCGGGCGCAGCGTTTCGCTCGCGTCCAGGTGGCGGAAATGCGGTTGTACGACACCGAGGCGGTGCAATCCGGCCGCGCGCGCGGCGATTTGTACGGGGCTCTTCGCGAGCGTATCGATCGCGGCCGTGAGGCGTTCCGCAAGTCTTTCTTTGCTTCCTGTCCCAGTATGGTGGATTATCTCCATCTCGAGTTGCTACGAACTTTGGCCCATGACGATCCGGAAGTTCTCGGCAAGGCTTATCCCGGTCCGTTGCTTTAGCCTGCTGGCGCTGGCGGGGTGGCATGTGGCTGCCGCTCCGGCGAATAGCTCCCCGCAAACGCTGGCCGCCTTGGTGCGTGCGGATCGCGAATCGCCCACGCCCGCGCGGCATGCCGCGGTGGAAGCGTATGCGGCGGCGCACTCCAATGAGACCAGTGGCGCGCTGGCCCGCCTGGCGCTGGGCGTCATGGCTTACGAACAGCAAGATTATGCGGCGGCTCTAAGCAATCTCGGTGCATTGGCTGGAAAGCTGCCGAAGATTGGCGACTACACGGCTTATTACAGGGCTGCGGCGCGCGTGGAATCAAACGACCTGGCGGGGGTGGAGCAAGATCTGGCGGCGGCGCATCCCGCGGGAACGCCTTCGCCATTCGCTGGCCGGGCGTGGCTGCTGGCGGGGCGCGCGCTCAAGACCGGCAATCCCGCCGAAGCCGTGCGCCGGTTGCGCGAGCACTACGCCGAATTACCGCAGCCGGAAGGCGACGTGACCCTGGCGGATTGTTACCTGGCTGCCGGCGAGCAGGCCCATGCGGCCGACTTTTACCAGCGCGTGTACTACCGCTATGTCTCCGGAGATGCCGCTGCGCGGGCGTCCGCCGCTTTGATCCTTTTGCAGGAGAGCATGGGAGCTTCCTATCCGCAGCCGCTTCCGGCGCAGAAACTGCAGCGCGCCGACCGGTTGCTCGAAGCCGGCGAATTCCGGGAGGCACGCGCCGAGTATCAGGAACTGGCGATGCAACTGGCGGGCCTCGAGCACGAGCAGGCTCGCGTGCGCCTGGGCGCGACCGACTTCCGCAACGGCAGCACGGCCCAGGCTTACCCCTATCTGCGCGGACTCCCACTGGCGGAACCGGAAGCCGACGCCGAACGCCTGTTCTACCTGGAAGAATGCGCCCGCCGGCTTACCGACGACGACGAAATGCTGGGCGCCATCGACCGTCTCGCAAAGTTGTACCCGCGATCGCCGTGGCGCCTGCGCGCGCTGCTCGCGGTCGCCAACCGGTTCCTGGTCACAAACCGCGTGGCCGATTACATCCCGTTGTACCGGGTCATCTATCAGGATTTTCCTGCCGAGGCGTCCGCCGCCACCAGCCATTGGAAAGTCACGTTCCAGGCATACCTGGATCAATCGACTGACGCCGACGATCTGCTGCGCGAGCATCTACGCCTGTATCCCGGCCATGCCACCGCCGGTGCTGCGCTGTATTTCCTGGCGCGTAGCGCGGAAGCGAGGAACGAACCGGGCACCGCCAACGCCTATTATGCGCGGCTGGCGCAGATGTTTCCCAATACCTATTACGGGCTGCTGGCGCGCGACCGCCGTGACCGCCCCGAGATCCGCGCGGCCGCGCCCTCGGCTGAGGCTGCCGCGTTTCTGTCCACGCTTTCCTGGCCTGAGGCCAAGCCTGTGCCCGCCTCTGCCACCGCCGGCACCACGGCGCGGATCGAACGTTCCCGCCTGTTGCGAACTGCCGGCTTGAACGACCTGGCCGACGCCGAACTCCGCTTCGGCGCGCGCACCGACGGCCAACCCTCGCTGCTGGCGATGGAAATGGCCGGCGCCGCCGATGCCCCCTACCAGGGCCTGCGCATGATGAAGTCCCTGTCTTCCGACTATCTCAATCTGCCGCTCGACCGCGCGCCGCAGAAATATTGGGAGCTGCTGTTTCCCTTGCCTTATCGCGGAGCTCTGGTGGCCAATGCCCGCGCCAAGGATCTGGATCCATACCTGGTGGCCGGGTTGATCCGTCAGGAATCGGAGTTCAATCCGCAGGCTCTCTCACGAGCCAATGCCTACGGGCTGACACAGGTGCGCCCGGCGACCGGAAAACGGTACGCAAGCCAGGCGGGCGTGGCACGCTTTACCAACCGTGCCCTATTTGAGCCGGCCACGAATTTGAAGATCGGCACCACGGTTTTGCGATCGATGCTGGATGACAATGGCGGCAATCTGGAGCAGACACTAGCCGCGTACAACGCCGGCCCCAACCGGGCTGCGGAGTGGCTCATGTGGAAGATGTACCGCGAGCCGGCCGAGTTTGTGGAATCGATCCCCTTCACCGAAACCCGCGAGTACGTGCAGGCCGTGCTGCGCAACGCGGACATCTATCGCAGGCTCTACCGTAGCGCTGGCGATCTTGTCGCCGGCAAGGCAGGGCATGGCCCCGCCCCACATTGAAATGTTGCCAGATGCCCAGCCGAGTGAGGCGCGGGTAATTCGTTTACGTCCCCCGCCGAATTGGAAAACCGCCAGCTCAAGCGGTTTTCGCTTGTAACTTATTGATGCGTCGTCGAGAAACCGCTACGATTAGCGGTTTTTGCTTTTTGGTGGTAGCACAGGCATCCCTGCCGGCGTCCGGTTTACTCCTCCCGCAAGGCCGCCATGGGATCGACACCGATGGCGCGGCGGGCCGGAATCACGGTTGCAACGAACGCCACCACGCCGAGGATCAAGACCACAGCGCTGAAGGTAACCGCGTCGGTTGCGCTCACTCCGAACAGCATGCTGGCCATCAGGCGGGTCAGTGCCAAAGCGCCGATCAAGCCGCCCACCGTTCCGATCGCCGCCAGTTCCATTCCTTGTCGGACTACCAGGCCCAGGATGTTCGTTGGCTGCGCACCGAGAGCCATTCGCACGCCGATATCGTGCGTGTTTTGGGAGACCAGGTAGGACATGACGCCGTAGACGCCCACCACCGCCAGCAGCAGTGCGAAGGCTGCGAACGCGCCCAACATCAGCATCGAGAAACGCTGGCGCGCCAGTGAATCGTGAAGCCGATCCTGCATAGTGCGAACGTCGTATACCACCGCGTTCGAATCGGCGGCGTGAATTTCACGAGCAACCGCGCCCGCCAGTCCCGCCGGGTCGGCAAACGTTCGCACTACTAGATACAACTCGCTCCAGTACTCCTGCTGCTCCGCGACGTAGACCACGATCTTGCCTTCGCTATCCAGACCGTACTGCTTGACTGTCCCTACCACACCCACGATGGTGATGGGCTTCTTCTTCGCCTGGTCGAACCACACATGTTTTCCGATTGGATCCCCGTGCGGCCAAAACCGCTGGGCGAACTTTTCGTCGATGATCGCCACTTGTTGGCTGTCGCTGGTATCCTGCCCGGAAAAGAACCGTCCCTCCCTGAGAGGAATATCCATGACGCGGAAATAGTCGGTGCTCGCCGCGCGAATGTCCACCTGGAGTTCCTGTCCGGGCGGCGGCGCATAACCTTCCACATGAATCTGGCCCCACCCCACCCCTCCGGTCAGGGGCAGCACGGAAACCAGGCCTTCGGTTTTCACACCGGGCAGGTGGCCGATACGCTCCCTGATTTCTCGATGGAACCGGGCGATTGCTTTCAAAACAGGTACATCTTGCTCCGATTTCGGGCCCTTAACGGCGACCTGCATCGAGAGAATATGGTCCGTCGCAAAACCCGGCGGGACGCTCTGAAGCCGCACGAAGCTCCGGATCAGCAGCCCGGCGCCGGTCAGCAGGATCAAAGAAAATGCCAGTTCGGAAACCACCAGAAGGCCGCGCAACCGGTTTCGGGCCAGGCGCAGACCACCATCGCTTTTTCCGCTGCGCCCGCCCGACTTGAGCGACGTGACCAGGTCCACCTTCCTTGCGCGCCATGCCGGCGCAACGCCGAACAGAACGCCGGCCACGATCGAGATTCCGAAGGTAAAGGCCAGAACTGAGGCGTTGATTTCGATATCCTCCAGCCTGGGAATATTCCCCGGATTGATGGAGCGCACCACGTCGAGAGTCCATCGCGCGATCAAGAGCCCGGCCGCTCCGCCGATCACAGCCAGCAGCACGCTCTCTGTCAGCAACTGGCGCGCGATCCGGTGGCCGCCCGCGCCCAAAGCCGCGCGAATGGCGATTTCTTTCTCCCGCCCCGCCGCGCGCGCCAGCAGCAGGTTGGCCACATTGGCACAGGCGATCAACAGAACCAGCGCCACCGAGCCAACCAGCACCAGCAAAGCGCGGTGCACGTCGCCCACCACCTGCTCCTGCAGTCCGACAACGGTCATGCCGAAGGTGCGGTCGCGTTTGTCCTTAACCCGTATGCGGCTGGCGATGACATCGATATCCGCTTGCGCCCGTCGCAGCGAAACACCGGGCTTCAGCCGCACTACGACATTGTAGTTCTCGTCGTTGCGCTGTTTCGCGGCATCGACTCCAAGCGGTAGCGGCAGGAAAATGTCCGCCTTGTCCATGGAGACCTCGGCCGGCATGGCTTCCGAGCTGAGCTGGAACTCCGGAGCCAGCACGCCGACCACGGTGCGTTGGTCGCCATTGAGCGTAATGCTTTTGCCCACAATCCGTGGATCGGAGCTGAAGAACCGCCTCCAAAGGCGATAACTGAGAATCGCTACTGCCGGCTTGCCGGGCTTGTCTTCCTCCGGAAGAAGCAGCCGCCCTAGCAGCGGCCTGGCCCCGAGCATGTGCAACAGAGTGGATGAAGCAGGCACCCCGTCGATGCGCTGCGGCTCGCCGAGGCCCGTTAACGTAAAACCGCGGGGTTGGGCGATGGCCATCTCTTCGAAGGAATGGCTTTCGTTTTGAATATCGATGTACTGGCCGGGAGACGGCCAGTCGCGGAAGATTCCGATCGCGGGGGAATGCAGCCAGATGTCGGCCAGCCGTTCAGGTTCGGGATACGGCAACGGGCGCAGCAGCAGTGCGTCGACAACGCTGAAGATCGCACTGTTCGCGCCGATGCCGATAGCCAACGAAAGCACAACCATGGCGGTCAGGCCGAGATTCTTGCGCAGCATGCGCAGGGCGTAGCGGAAATCCTGCATCATCGGGTCCACAGTGTCTCCAGTGCAGATATGTCTATATTAAACGGAGCGCCAGTCGTTCACTTTACTTCTCCCCAAGCATCTCTTACGCTTGTAGAAATGGTTACTTCGTCCCCGGTCTTCCCGCCCCGCGAGCGTTTTCGCAGCGAGCGCACCCGCAACTTCACCGAATCGGTGATCCGGGAACGCAGGTGCGCCCTGCGATGGGAAAGCGGTATGCGGGCCGTGCCGGCGTGGTTCACTTTACGAACCGCGCCCTATTTGAACCGGCGACCAATTTGAAGATCGGCACCACCGTGTTGCGATCCATGCTGGATGACAACGGCGGCAACCGGGAACAGACCTTAGCCGCGTACAACGCCGGCCCAAACCGGGTAGCGGAGTGACTCATGTGGAAGATGTACCGCGAGCCCGCCGAGTTTGGGGAATCGATCCCCTTCACCGAAACCCGCGAGTACGTACAGGCCGTGTTGCGCAACGCGGACATCTATTGCAGGCTCTACCGGTAGCCACGATCGGTCTGCGCTCCGATACCACGAACAAAGTCTCAGTTAGAATAGTGCTCTGAAGAGGAATCATGGCGGGAAGCAGGAAACCCGGTCCACAGTGTTCGCATACCGATCCGATCGACATCGAGGACGGAACGACGTCCAGAGCCAAGTCGCCTGCCCCCGGTTCCCTTGGAATAGCGTGCCACCTGCCGGCGCATTATCAACCTGGCGAGTGTGTGTCCGGCGCCTTGGCCCGAGCCGTCCAGCTCGCTCCCGCCGTCTTGTATCGCGAGACCCGTCTTGCATTTAGTGATGCTTTGACGAACCTGGTTCCTAAACTCTTCGGCGCATTAAAGATTCAAACTCCGAATAGTACGGCGACCGGCCTCGCCGGTGCGCCGCCGAGCGCACAAACCGGCGCCAGCAAAGACGTGCTCGCAGCGCTGGGGCTGGACTTTCTGCCTATACCGTTGAATGCCAGCTTTGGTGCGTTCAGCTCTAAACTACAGGCGGGTCTCTCGCGGGCCCGAGACGCCGGCAAGCGGGGGGACGCTGACAGGGATTTAGAGGTTGAGACCGCTGCCAGGGAGTTAGCGCAGGCCGTCGGAGGTCTTGTCCGCCTGATCCTGCAAGGGATCGTCGTACACTTGCTCAATGGTTCCACGGCCTCCAATCGAAGGGGGACCTCCGGTGAAGCCGCAATTGGAGCCGACGTGATCGCCCGACTGGTCGGGCAACTTCGTTCCAGCAGCTTGGATGCCTCGTTCGCGATTTGGGTAGAAAACAACTGGAGAGACCTGTTAACGAATCCCGAACTCCGCATCAAGCCAACGCACCCCTTCGGCGGCAAAGGACCCGTCGAGAAGTTGGAGCGGAAGCAGCCTCCCGAGATCCCGGTGAACCCACCGGCCATTGATCCTCCGACCTTTTCTCCCAACATCAGTCTTTTGGCCCAAGCGGCCTCGTTGGTTGCAGCAGCGGCCCAGGGAGCGCCGTTTTGCCCCGAATGAATGAAGACCTAGGGCAGCGGTCGCTGCCAAAGTTACGTGCATGACGAGCGAATGGTTGAGCAGGATCGAAGGGCGCTTCTGGCCTGAGGGCTTCAAGCGCGATATCTGGATGATTACCGATGCGGCACGGGATCCGCGAATTTTCCCGATGTTGCAGGAGCTCCACCTGGAATACTATTGCCTTTATGCCGGATCACTGCCTCCGGTATTGGCGGCCGCAGCGCCTTATCTGGTGCAGTTAGATTACGGTTACCAGGAAACCCGTCAGTTCCTGCAGCACGCTTGGGGCAATAGCTGGGGGGTTTTTCTCAAGTGTGGTGCGCACGCCAACGCGCTGCGGCGGCACCTGCGCGGACTCCTGGTGGTGCTCGGTCCCGAAGGCAACCGCCTGGTTTTTCGCTACTACGATCCTCGCGTTCTCAGAGTCTATTTGCCTACCTGCACAACGGACGAACTGGCCGCATTCTTCGGCCCCATCGAACGTTTCTGGATGGAGGACGAAGAGCCAGGCATCGTTCTGGAGCAGAGTTTCCATGAGACAGAGCTCATCGATCGGCGATTCGCGCTCGAGCCGTCAGAGCCACATTTCTCCGGTTTTGCCTGAGAAGTGGATGCGGGCGCCGCTGGCGGACAGCTTTTATGGCTCGATCGTCAGCCGGGGTGAATCGGCGCGGCCGCGAATACGGTAGACCTGCTTGACGATTGGTTCGCCCTGATAGTTAGCCCAGGTGAAGTACGCCAGGTACCTCTTGCCCGCAGGATGTTTCCAAGCAACGGTGGCCCTCCAAACACCCTGGCTCTCCAGCTCGACCAGCGGCTCGTTCTGAGGGTAGGGGCGCATTGCCTCCAAGGAAATCGGCTCCCAATTCAGCGCCGGCAGGTCCCCGGGGTTGTAATTCGGGAATTCCGTTACCATGACCACTGCGCGGTGCAGTTGACCGGCGGCGACCAACCAGCGGGGATCCCCGAAACAGACTTTTTCGAGACCGACGTTAGTGATCGTCACTTCAAATCCACCGGGCTGCTGCTTAATCCCTAACCGCACGGCGCGCTCCGGATGGCTGAAACTCGTCCCCAGAAGCGAATTAATCTTGTTGCGGAGCGGAGCGATCGTGACATTGGTTTGCTCGTCACTGTTGTTGATCACTTGTTGGATCGATTGGCCCGGGCGTTCGAAAGTGTAGAGGCGCTCCGTGTAGCCGGGATGTCCCTGCATGGCCGGGCGCAGTTCACCGAGCTTGGACGAGGTCACGAGGTTCTGGAATTCGCGGAGTTGCTGGTCGTCGATGGGAAAGCGAAACACGCCGATGGGCTGATCCGCGATGTCCGCGTCGGACCGGAAAGATTCTACCGACACCAAGGCCCGCCGCGAGTCTACTTGCAAACTCCAATCGAACTCCTTGAGGTCGGTGCCCAGCGGCTGCCCGCCAGAGCTACGAACAGAGAAGGTGTATTCCTGCACTCCCGAGCGCGGCCACGGCGTGGTGGGAATCTTCGATGAGACTGGAATCTTGATCATGCTATTCCTATCTGTTCCGGCTGCTTGCTGACATCGAGCACCATAAGCGATCGCAAGCGTGACGGCAGCGCACCAAATCAATGGTGGCCACGCCCTATTGCCTGACCGGCTTAAACGAAAGGAAGATCGCATTGAAGAGCCCCTCCGCCTCAGCGAACGTTTCGCACAAACTGGTTGCGGTCAGCGTGACGACACGGACCGGATCATTCAGAAGTATGTAGCGCTGCTTCTGCCGGACCCGCCGCGAGGCCTCGCCCCAATCGTAGACGCTGCCGTATGCCGTCAGCTCACCGTGTTCGGCGGGACCGGAACTGACTACCGACACGTTCTGCAGCACCGCCCGGATCTTTTCGAGTTGCTGCGCCACGTAGGCCGGAAGTTCCACCGGCGGGACGAGGCGCTCGGTCTTGACCACCACAGACGGCCGAAAGTTCGCGCGCGCCGGGAAGGCGAAAGCATACGTTGATTCGTCGCTGAATTCAGCCGGCAACTGGATCTCGAAATCACTGCCGTGGAAGGCTGGCATCAAGCTCCTCCATTTAGAATAAGCTGCCGATACCGGCGCCGATGAGAGCACCAGCTACTGCTCCCGCCGCGGCGCCGATCGCCGCCCCAGCAGGGTTTCCGCCGCTCGCGATAAAACCGATCACGGCGCCAGCTACCGCTCCGACAATGCCGCCGACAATCGCGCCGATCAGAGTCCCACTGCCACCGGAGCTGGAGTCTGGGGTAGCGGGCGTGGCGGCCGGGGAGGCGAGATTGGCTGCTTTGTCGACAGCCTGATAGGTGTAGCTTTTTCCGAATTGATCGGAGACCAGCAGCGCAAACACTTCGCAAATGCCCTTGTAGTGGCGCTTCTTGGGGTTGGTGAGGTTCTTGCCCATGATGCAGTCGTCGTCAATGCCATTGTTCAAGCCATCGCCATCACTGACTCCCAACTGCGTGGTGCCAACGCCACCATACTCGTCCGGCGCGCCCAGAAGATGCCCGAATTCGTGTGGCGCGAGTCCGGACCTGCTGTCGCCCAGGGCCCACATGCCAGAGTCGGAGCGAACGTTCTCGCTGACAATTATGATGACTCCCGACCCGTAAGAATTGACTTCCTGAAAGTTGGCGCTGCAGGCGGTTTTATATCGGCAGCACTCGGTTCGCGCGGACTTGCACTCTTTGCGCTTGATGTCGAACTTGTCGGTCCAGACTGTCTCGATATTTGTCTTCCAGGTAGCGAGCGTAGTGTCGGTGGGGTTTCCGGCGCCCTTGTATTTGTTTTCCGGCCAGTCGGAGAGCGGCTGCGGCCAGCTCAGCGACGAATCGTCACGGCAGACCCAACTGGAACCTGATTTGTAAAACGGGATGCCGAAGTGATTGCTGTCGTCGGGAACCCAGGATGCGGGCGTATCCTGCCAGGCCGAACCATCCCAGTATTTGAATTTGCCGGTGGCCGGGTCATTGTACCCCCAATGGTTCGTGACAGGTGGGTTGAATAGATTGAAGCTTCCCGTCAGGGTGGGATCTCCGAGTTGGAGCCGTTCCCTGCCAACCCCACGCACATACTTAAGCTGGCCGTAAATGGTCAGCAGATAGTTGACCGATTCGAGTTCGAAGCGGCAGGCTACGCCCACTTGCTTGGGAGCAGTAGCGCCGGGATCGGTGCGGTTGTATTGGCACGTGTGGTCCTTGGTCCCGCGCTTCACGTTGGGTATGAAGCGGACGTCCATCGGCTTGGGCGTTTTCACGCCCTCGGTCTCACCATCCAGTGAGCGCCGGGGCTTCCAGGACGGTCCGCCGGTTGGCAGAACGTCGACGACCTGCCAAGGACTGCCGAACGCGTTACTGGAAACCGTACTGGGCAGCGTCGTGATGGCGGACTGGTCAACGTGGTCTGTGACCGCAATCGACAAATCATCGCCGTCGTCGTAATTTACAGTCGTGCCCGAGATGGGCCCATCTTCCGAGCACCAGGTTTCGTCCTTCTCCCACTTCAGCGTAACGACCTTTTTCTTTTTCGCGCAGTCGGACGTAGTGGCGCCGGGAGCAGAATTGCCGCTACAGGTGTTTTGGGCGTCGACATCGGCGTCAGTGGGCACCCTGGATCCTCCTGGCTTCCATTTCGTATTGAGCAGCGTCGAGGAGGCGATCCATCTTATCCTGCGCCGGCAACTTCTGGCTGAGCAAATTGGCCGCCCAAGGATAATCTGGTGATTCGTCGAACCGCTTCCCCAAAGCCTGCATGACGTGTAAATAACGGGCCAAGTCTAATTCCACCTGGAATCCGTACAGCTGCGCGCGTTCGATGCCATACCGGACGAACGCCTCCAGTTCATTCGTGCCCAGATTCCGGCTCCATTCGGGAAAGAATTCCTGATGATGCTGCACCATCCGGTTCACGAACCGCTCGATTCCCGCGGCCGAGAAGACTTTCATTTGCTCTTTTCGGATCACCAACATAAACCATGCCAGTCATTCCCAAAATCTCATCCAGTCTAGCTCAACTTCAGGGCGAAATTCCGTCGATGCGGGCAGCATAGCCCGGTCCATCCGGATGACTTTACTTTTTCCCCAAGCATCTCTTACGCTCGTAGAAATGGTTACTTCGCCGCCTGTCTTCCTTCCCCGCGAGCGATTTCGCAGCGATCGCACCCGGAACTTCACCGAATCGGTGATCCGGGAAATGACGCGGCGGGCCCTTCAGGCCGGCGCGGTCAATCTGGCGCAAGGGTTCCCTGATTTTGGAGCGCCCGAGGAGTTGAAGCGCGCCGCGGCCGAGGCCATCGCCGCCGAACACAACCAGTACTCCATAACCTGGGGCGCCAAGCCATTTCGCGATGCCATCGCCGGCAAATACCGGCGGGTCTATGGACTGGAATTCGACCCCGAACGGGAGATCACGGTCTGCTGCGGCGCCACCGAGGGCATGATCGCTTCCATGCTGGCGGTGCTCAATCCCGGCGATGAAGTCGTGGTATTCGAGCCGTTCTACGAAAATTACAATCCGGACGCGCAGCTTTGCGGTGCTCAGACGCGCTATGTAACCCTGCATCCGCCGGACTGGCGCTTCGATCCGGACGAACTGCGGCGCGCCTTTACGCCGCGGACTAAGGCAATCGTCGTGAACACCCCTAATAACCCCACGGGTAAGGTGTTCTCGCGCGAAGAGCTGACGATCATCGCCGAACTATGCCAGGAGTTCGACGCGCTCGCCATTACGGATGAGATCTACGAGCACATTATTTACGATGGCGCGGTCCATGTGCCGATGGCTTCGCTGCCGGGCATGCGGGAGCGTTCCATCCTGGTCAACAGCATGAGCAAGACCTATTCGGTAACCGGCTGGCGCGTCGGCTGGGTGCTGGCGCCTCCAGACCTTACGGACTCGATTCGCAAGGTTCACGATTTTCTAACAGTGGGCGCGGCTGCGCCGCTGCAGCAGGCCGGCGTGTACGCCATGGGTCTAGGACCTGAGTACTATCGAGAGTTAGCAGAAAAATACACGGCCCGCCGCGACTATCTCGTCGCCGGTCTAGAGGCTGCGGGATTCCACTGCTTTGTGCCGCGGGGATCTTACTATGTGATGACAGATATTACCCGATTCGGTTTTGCCAGCGACACCGATTTTGCCACTCATCTCATTGAAAAAATTGGGGTCGCGGCAGTTCCGGGATCGAGCTTTTATGCACATTCCGGAGCGGGAGATCGAAAAATCCGCTTTTGCTTTTGCAAGAAATATGAGACTCTAGAACTAGCCCGGAATCAGCTGCAGAAGTTACTCTAAGTCGAGTTGAAATCTTGTCCGGGCGGAGATCCGATGCTTCCGGAATTCCTCATCCCTGAAACCACCATCCGTGAAGCCGGCGCCGGAATCGAAGTGAGCCTCGGCGACAATCAGGGTGGCGTGCTTATCCTCACCCTGGGCATCACCCGCACAGTCGAACAAGAGAGCCTGGATATCGCAGTCTGGGGTTCCGCTGACGGAACCGATTGGGGCGCGGATCCGCTGGTTTGTTTTCCACAGAAGTTTTATTGCGGCACTTATCAGAACGTCCTCGATCTCTCCGAGCGCCCTGACGTGAAATATCTGCGGGCGAAGTGGCAGGTGAACCGCTGGGGTAAGGGCGAGTCCAAGCCGCTATTTGAGTTTTACCTGTTCGTCAAAGAACTGCAACACGAGACCCTGGCGATGGGCGCCTGAGACGTAAACAGGGCACGTAAACCAGACACAGGCAGGGATGCCTGTGCTAGGTTCTAGACTCCTTATACATCGAAAGAAGCATCACGACGGGCGTGCGCGCTACGATTCCGTGCTGCAACTTCGGCGGCATGTGGACGAAGGCGCCCGCTTTGGCGTCGTGAACATCTTCTCCCAGGGTGAGCTGCGCTTCGCCGTGCACGATATAGAGCGAAGCGGCCATGGGCGCGGTGTGCGCCGATAGCTCCTGCCCTTCTGCGAAACCGAAGAGGACCACCTTGACGTGATCGTCGTTGTACAGCGTGCGGCTGAGAATGCCATTAGCCGGAACCTGGGCTTCCGCGTCGAGGCTCGCATAGAACGTATATGAATCGCTCATGGCTCCAGTGTCCTCCCAATCGCCCGCGTCTGCTATCTTGTAGAGAATGATCACTCGTGAAGAGGCCCTGGATTTGTTTCGGTCGGATGATTTAATCGGCATCGGGATGGAGGCCGACGCGGTGCGGCGGAAATGGCACCCCGAAGGCATCGTTACCTACATCATCGATCGCAACATCAACTACACGAACTTCTGCACGGAGTATTGCACTTTCTGCGCGTTCTACAGGCCCATGGGTCATGCGGAAGGCTACATTCTTTCGAAGGAAGTGATCTTCGACAAGATCCAGGAGACTATCGATCTGGGCGGCACCGGCGTGCTCATGCAGGGCGGGCTGCACCCCGACCTCAAAATCGAGTGGTACGAGGACCTTTTCCGCAGCATCAAGAAGCGGTTCGCCATTCATCTTCACTGCCTCTCCGCGCCCGAGGTCACCAATATTGCCGAGGTTAGCGGGTTGAGCCTGCGCGACACCATCGCCCGATTGCGCGATGCCGGGCTCGATTCGATTCCGGGCGGCGGCGCCGAGATTCTGGACGACGACGTGCGTCAACGCATCAGCCGGCTCAAATGCGGCGTTCAGGAATGGGTGGATGTGCATCGCACGGCGCACCAACTCGGCATGCGGACCACGGCGACCATGATGTTCGGCTGCGGCGAGACCTTCGAGCAGCGCATGAACCATCTGGAACTGGTGCGCAATCTGCAGGAGGAGACGGGCGGCTTCACGGCTTTCATCCCCTGGCCCTTCCAACGTGAGAACACGTCACTGGGCCACTTCATCAAGGAAGAAGCCACGGCTGTGGAATACCTGCAGATGCTGGCGATTTCGCGCATTTTTCTGGACAACATCGAGCACATTCAGTCGTCGTGGGTGACGCCGGGCCTCAAAACCTGCCAAATGGGCCTGCGGTTTGGGGGCAATGACGTAGGCAGCATCATGATCGAAGAGAACGTGGTCTCGGCCGCCGGCGCGCACCACCGGGCTAGCGAAGAGGAACTGCGGAGGCTGATTCGCGATGCGGGGTTTGTTCCCAAGCAGAGGGACACGCTGTACCGGACGTATTTCCTGAACTGAAACCAGACACAGGCCAGGAGGCCTGTGCTACGTGGCACAGGCCTCCCGGCCTGTGTCCGGTTTTACTGCCCGTTCTTCTGGAGCTTGTCGAGGCGGGTTTCCAACTTTTGGACGCGCTCCAGGATATCCAGCTGGAACCGGTCCTGCTTTTCGGACCACTCGACCAGGCGCGTGACGTAACCAGAACCTGCCGCGATTTTTCCAAGGCGGACGTCCATGCGGTCGATGCGCTCGCCGAGGCCACTGATTTCGCGCCCCAGCGACTCTTTGACTTCGCCAATCTCACGCTCTAGCGATTCTTTCACATTGACGATCAACGTCGTCATCGACTCGAATTTCTGGTTTATCGACTGGAACTGCTGATTGATCGACTGGAACTGCGTCCTGAGTTCGCTATCTTCCATGCCTGGCCCTATTATACGCTCGCCGGCGAACCCGTCTTCGCCATCGCCAGAACCCGGTCGTCGAAATCGAATCCGGCGGTCCGGGATTTGTGGTTGCGCGTGTACCACCGGTAGGTCTCTTTCAAACCGGCCTCCAGGGGCGTGAGCTTCATCTTGAGGACGCGCGTCACCTTGCCGATATTCTCGGTGATGGGAGCCATATCAAAATATTCGCCGAAGTAGTAGGGCTCGTCCATGGCATTACCCCCGGCCTGCACGATTACATCGCGGGGCACACGGACCAGATTGGCTTCCGTGCCGGCCACTTTGGCTAGCTTCTCCACCAGTTCGAACTGCGTCACCGGCTTGGGATCGCCGATGTTGAACGCTTCGCCCACCGCGCGCGGCTCCTCCAGGGCGCGCACCATGGCATGCACCAGGTCGTGCACATAGACAAACTGCATGAGGCGGTGGCCGTCGCCCGGAATGATGATGGGACGCCCGGCGCGCAGGCGGTCCCAGAAAAACTGCTCGCGATAGAACGGATTTCCAGGGCCATAGATAAACGGCGGCCGGAAGGTCACCACCGGCAGACCGGTCTGGGCATGCATGCGGAAGAGCCGCCGCTCGGTGCTGGCCTTATTGCGGATATACGGATTGGAATGATAGTCGGGCGCCAGCGGATCGCTCTCTTTGTGATTCAATCCGTCTCCATAAGCCGCCACACTCGACATGAAAATGTAACGGCTGAGCCGGGTGCCGCCGCAAGCCCGCACGGTTGCCTCGACTTGGGCCGCGCTGGTGCCGCGCTCCCAATCGTAGACGTTGTCGTAGACCGCTTCAAAGCGGCGGCCCGCCAGCGCTTCGTTGAGGGCCGTGGCATCGTTGCGGTCAGCCACCAGATTCTCCACGCGCCGCCCCAATTCGTGCTTGGGCTTGCGGTGCAAAATCGCCACGTCGTGGCCCGCCTTCACTAACTCTTCCACCAGGAGACGCCCGATGAACAGCGTTCCCCCGATGACCAGTACTTTCATACCTCTCCTAGAGAATCTGACGTTTTGGCGCGGCGAACCGATTCAACCCCGCACCGGGCCGTTTACCAAAAGATACTTCCTTTAATCGTAATATTCCAGGCCCAAGTGCGTGATCAAGTCCTCCCCCTTCATCCAGCGCAGCGTGTTTTTGAGCTTCATGAGCTGGATGAAGATGTCGTGTTCGGGGTAGACCTCGGGCGCGTGCATGGGCGCTTTGAAATAGAATGACAGCCACTCCTGGATGCCGCGCATCCCCGCGCGCTGGGCTAAGTCCATGAATAATACGATATCCAGCACCAGCGGCGCCGCCAGGATCGAGTCACGGCACAGAAAATCGATCTTGATCTGCATCGGATAGCCGAGCCAGCCGAAAATGTCGATGTTGTCCCATCCCTCCTTGGCATCGCCGCGCGGGGGATAGTACTCAATGCGAACTTTGTGGTAGAAGTCGCCGTACAGATCGGGGTACAGCTTGCCTTGCAGGATGTATTCCAGGGCGGAGGATTTGCTGACCTCTTTTGACCTGAAGGAGCCCGGGTCGTCCAACACCTCGCCATCGCGATTCCCCAGGATGTTGGTGGAAAACCAGCCGTTGAGTCCCAGCATCCGCGATTTCAGGCCGGGAGCGATCAGCGTCTTCATGAAAGTTTGGCCGCTCTTAAAATCCTTGCCGGCTACCGGCAGGTTCATCTCGCGCGCCAGCTCCAGCAGCGCAGGAGTGTCGGTAGTCATGTGCGGCGCGCCATTGGCAAAGGCCACGCCGGACTTCAGTGCCGCGTAGGCATAGATCTGGCTGGGCGAGATTTCCGCATCGTTCTTCTGCAGGCCGCACTCGAAATCCTTCAAGCTGGCGTGCACCGGCGCCGCCTGGTGGAACACCTCGGTGGAGGCGCACCAAATCATGGTGGTGCGCGCGACGCCCGTGCGTTTCTGGAACTGCCGGATGTCGTCCATCAGCATCTCGGCGTGGTCCATTTTGGATCCAGGGGGCTTGACGTTGGGACCGTCGAGCCGTTTGACGAATTCCTGATTGAACACCGCCTTCATCGGCTTGATGGCCGACAAAGGTTCCTTGAGCTGTTCGAGAAGCGGCAGATCGAGCACGCCGGCCTTGACCGCGGCCTCATAGGCGTTGTCTTCGAAAATATCCCAGGCGCCCACTTCGATGTCTTCCAGCTTGGCCAGCGGCAGGAAGTCGCGGATAGCCGGCGTGCGGCTCTCGGTGCGCTTGCCCAGCCGGATGGTGCCTAACTGGGTGAGCGAGCCGATCGGCTTTCCGAGTCCGCGCCGGATGGCTTCCAAACCCGCAATGAAGGTAGTGGTCACCGCACCCATGCCGGGGATCAGGACACCCAGTTTTCCTTCGGCGGGCGCAATTTGAACGGCATCTTTGCTAGGCAAGGTCGGGTCTCTCCTTCGAGGTGAAATGTTATAATACCAACTCCATGCGAGACCGCGCGACCGCTACTCTTACGGCCATTGTTGTGGACGATGAGCAGCTGGCTTCCGATGAGCTCTCCTATCTCTTGAAGGATTTCCCGGAAGTTGAAGTAATTGCAACCGCTTCCAACGGGCTTGAGGCGGTGGATCTGATTCAGAAGCTGGAGCCGGACCTGGTGTTTTTGGATGTACATATGCCGGGTTTGGACGGGATCGGCACGGTGCGCCGGTTGCGCGAACGGGATGTGGAGCTGCCCTGTTTCATTTTTGTGACGGCCTACGATCAGCACGCCGTAGAGGCGTTCCGTTTGGAAGCCCTGGACTATCTGCTGAAGCCGGTAGACCGCGGAAGGCTGGCGGAAACCATCGAGCGCGCCCGCCGGGTCATGCAGGATAAGAAGACTCCGGGGGTGTCTGCGGGCGGCGGAACGGCTGCCAAACCGGTGGCGGCGCCTCGTAGTAAGCTGCTGGTCCGGGCCAATAGCCGCAACTTCATTGTGGACGCCAGCGAGGTGATCTATGCCACCATCGATAATGGCCTGATCACCCTGGTAACGACCAATCTGGAAGGTCAATCGAACTACCGCACCATCGAGGATTTGCAGGCCAACCTGGACCGGGACACGTTCTGGCGGGTGCATCGATCTTATCTCGTCAACATCAACCGGATTAAAGAAGTGGTGCCGTGGTTCAAATCGAGCTATCAGCTCCGCATGGACGACCGCAAGCACACCGAAGTTCCGGTAAGCCGTGTGCAGACGCGGCGGCTGCGGGAGCTTTTTAAGCTGTAGGCAGATTTCTGGGCAAGCTAAAGCATGCCCCACGTCACTGAAATTTGACCACCACCGAAATGCGGCGGTTGCGCGGATCGTTCGGGTCGGCCGGATTGAGCAGGTGCTGGTCGGCGAAACCGCGCATTTCGACCACCTGTTCGGGGCGAACGCCATGGGTGTGCAGGAGGCGGCGGGCAGCATTGGCACGGTCCGCCGCCAGTTCCCAATTGGAATAGCGGCTGGCCACGGTGGTGTCGCGAAACGGCCGGGCGTCGGTATGTCCTTCGATCACCAGGCTGTTGGGCATCTTGCTCAACTCCCCGGCCAGAACCTGGATAAGCCGCTCGCCGGCGGGCGTGGGGGCGGGACTTCCGGTGACAAAAAACATGCCCTGCTCGTTTTCCAGAAGGTCGATCCGCAACCCCTCGCCAGTCACGCTGAGCACGATGTTTTTCTGCATTTTCTGGAAATCCGGCATTTGCCGGAGGGCCATCTCGATGCGGCTCTGCACATCCTGCACCCTTTTCTCATCGAAGCGCTGCTCCTTGCCGGAAATGGCCCCACCCGCGCCCAGCGTTTTGGCGTAAGCCCGCGGATCTTTGAAGTAACTCGACACAGATTGCTTGACCGTCCCGCTGGCGTTCATCATCCACAACACGATGAACAGGGCCATGAGGGCGGTGACGAAATCGGCGTAGGCCACCTTCCAGGCGCCCCGATGCCTGCGGTCGGACTGGTGGCGGCGGATGGGAGGCGCGGCGAGGCCGGGGATCTCAGGCGGAAACGTCAGCTTCGGCATGTACCTCCTGGCCCGGCGGCGGGGGCACGGCCGGAACGCGGGCGTCGCGGCGGATGGTGGTTTCCATTTCGATGAAGCCGGGCCGGCATTCCACTGGAATGGAGCGGCGCCCGAATTCGATGGCCAGCAAGGGAGAGGCGCCCCGTGCGAACGACACCAGAGAGATGCGCAATACCTGCAGGTATTGCGATTGCCCTTCGCCCAAGCTTTCCAGGCGAGTCGCCACGGGGCCGACGACCCCATAGCACAGCAGAATACCGAGGAAAGTGCCGACCAGTGCGGCGGCTACCTTCTCACCTACACTGGCGGGCGAGCCGCCGATGGCTTGCATGGTGATGACGACCCCCAAGACCGCCGCCACAATCCCCAGTCCGGGTAGGGCGTCGGCGATTGAGGCGAGCGCGCTAACCGGTTCCTGATCGCCGCGCCGCTGGATCTCGATGTCCAGATCCATCAGATGATCGAGCTCCTGCGGCGTGGTAACCCCGATCACCAGCATGCGCAGCGAATCGCAGAAGAAGCCGAGGGTGGCCGGATCGTTCCGGATTTCCGGATAGCGGGCGAAAAGGCGGCTCTTTTGGGGATCTTCGACTTCCGGTTCGAGCCCCAGCATGCCGGCACGCTGGGCATAGACGAACACCTCGTACAGCATGCGCAAGCATTTGAGAAACGTATCGCCTGTGTAGCGCGGCTGGTGAAAGACGGCCCAAACGCCGCGGGCCATTTTGCGGATCACAGTGGGTCGATTGGCGACCAATAAAATCCCTAGCGCCGCGCCGCCTACGATCAACAACTCGGCCGGCTGCAGCAAGACCCACGGGTTGCCTTTTTCGAGGAGGTATCCGCCGAAGACGGCGGCAAAGACGAGACCAATGCCGATGAGAGCAATCATAGTGCGACGGCCTACACCTCCAATTCTCTTATCGGCCAGGATGGGGAGAGTTTAAATCAGGCCTGTGATTCCGAAACCCTTGGTGACTTCGTTCCGAAACCAGCGGCGCACACTCAGGGTGGCAGCGTGGATTTCGTCATCGTGGGGTCCCAGGCAGATTCGGCATTCGGGGGTGCGGGCTTGGAGAACGGCCGGCAGCACCTCCGGCGGATCGGCAGTCAAACCGGCGGGTAGTTGTGGGTTCATATCCGTTGCTCGCCTGAAATTACTCTGCATACCGGCTTTCTACAAGATGCACATCGGCTAAGGACGGGGCGCTAACTTCCGGGGCCGTGGCGGCGCTATCGCTGGCTACCACGAATGCTGGCAACCACGACCGCCCGCAGCCTGCCAAAAAAACCGGACACAGGCAAGGATGCCTGTGCTACAAACAGTACTCGAAATACGGGCGGCCTTCAACAGGTCTTATGTGGGAAGCGCTACCCCCGCGCGTGGGGTGAGGGAATAAACTGCGGGATAAGATCCCCGGCCGCGCGCTTCAGTTGGCCACAGGCGGCGTAGATGTCCAGGCCGCGCGGCTTGCGCACGAAACAGGGCAGGGCGCGGCGCACAATCTCCTGAAAGCTGGCCACGCGGGCCGGATCGGGAGTCTCGTACGGAATTTCCGGCCCCGGATTCAACGCGATCAGATTGACCTTGCAATTGATATTGGCCAGCAGCTTCACCACGCGGCGGGCATCGGCATCGGTATCGTTCACGCCCTTGAGCAGCACATACTCGAAGGTCAATTTCTCCCAGGGGCGCAGCGGATAGCGCCGGCACGTTGCGAGGAGCTCTTTCAGGTGGTACTTGCGCGTGATGGGCATCAGCTCGCACCGCATCTCTTCGGTGGAGGCGTTGAGCGAGACGGCCAGTTTCGGACGGATGGCCGCCTCGCCCAGCTCTTCGATGCAAGGCGTGATGCCCGCGGTGGAAATGGTAATGCGGCGCGGTGAGAGCGCGAATCCGTCCGGGTCCAACAGGATGCGCGTGGCCTTGAGCACATTTTCGAGATTGAGCAGCGGCTCGCCTTGGCCCATCATGACGATGTTGAGGCGGCCGCCATCCTGCCGCAAGCGATTTTCGCGCGCGACCAGCAGCACCTGGCCCACGATTTCGCCCGCGGTGAGGTTGCGCTCCAGGCCTAAAAGCGCCGTCATACAGAATTTACAATTCACCGGGCAACCCACCTGGCTGGAGATGCAGAGCGTATCGCGCTCTGCTTCGGGCATGCTGACGGTTTCGACGGTGCGGCCGTCAGCCAGACGGAGCAGATAGCGGCGCGTGCCGTCGGCGGAATCGAAACGCTGCGCGATTTCGGGAAGGCCCAGCGCCAGGCTTTCCGCCAGATGACGGCGCATGGGAACCGGAAGGGTCGTGATTTCGGATAGCTCGGATGCCTTGCCGCGATAGATGGCTTCGTAAAGCTGTTTGGCTCGGTATCCTGGCTGGCCGGGGCCCAGGGCTTCCCTTATATCGGCAAGCTCCATGCCCACCAGGGGTTGGGACATCGCACAACCAGTGTACGATGGAAGTAGAGGTCCATTCTTTCTGACAGCCCCAACCACCTTCAGTCCCGTCCGGGATATTGAGTTTACTACCCTCGGCAACGGCGTCCGTGTGATCACCGAAGCCATGCCGCACGTGCGTTCCATATCGGTCGGCATCTGGATCGGCACCGGCTCCCGGCGCGAGACTCCCGAGCAGAACGGCATCTCGCACTTCATCGAGCACATGCTTTTCAAAGGGACCACGCACCGCTCGGCGGAGGATATCGCGCGCTCAGTCGATTCGATTGGCGGCAATCTCGACGCGTTCACGGCCAAAGAATTGGTTTGCTTCAACACTAAGGTCCTCGACCAGCATCTTTCGCAGGCGTGGGACGTCTTGGCCGACCTGGTGCTCAACCCGTTGTTCCGGCCGGAAGACATCGAGAAGGAAAAGGGCGTCATCCTGGAAGAGATCAAGATGGAGGCGGACAGCCCGGACTACCTGGTCCACGAGATCTTCTCGTCCAATTTCTGGAAAGACCACCCGCTCGGCAAACCCATTCTGGGAACGCGCGAAACGGTCAAGCGTTTCGACACCGACATCATTCGCCACTATTACTCCGAGGTCTACGCGCCGCAAAACCTGGTGGTCACGGCGGCCGGCAATCTGTCGCACGAGGGCGTGGTAAAGCTGGTGCGCGATCATTTCGCGTCCTTGCCGGTAACCGCCGCCACACCGCCGGAGCCGACGCCGAGCACCCACGCCCGCATCGCTCTGCGCAATAAGAAGGCCCTGGAACAGGTGCACTTGTGCCTGGGGGTGCCTTCGTATCCCTTGCCGCACCAGGAACGGTTCGCCTGCTATGTACTGAACACCCTGCTGGGCGGCGGCATGAGCTCCCGCCTGTTCCAGAACATCCGCGAGCGGCAGGGCCTCGCGTACGCGGTGTTCTCCGAGTTGAGTCCGTACCGCGATACGGGCTGCCTTTCGATTTACGCGGGCACGTCCATCGAATCGGCGCGGCAGGTGGTCGAATCGATCGTCAAAGAGTTTCGCGAATTGAAAGAGCAGCAGGTGAGCGACGAGGAACTGCGCCGCGCCAAGGATCACCTGAAGGGATCTTTGATGCTGAGCCTGGAATCGACTGCCAGCCGCATGACAAACCTCGCACGGCAAGAGATGTATTTCGGGCGCTTCTTCACGCTGGACGAATTGGTGGAGAGCATTGAGAATGTGACGGCGGCGGACGTGTTACGGATCGCGCAGACGTTTTTCGATTCCAAGCAGATTGCGCTGACCGTGCTGGGGAACCTGGAGAATTTCAAGATCGGGCGCGAAGATTTGGTCTGCTAACCGCCGTCGGCTCGGCACCCCGGCGCGCGAACACCTGAGCTTCGCAGCCGTATATCCTCGCCCGGAAGCGCAGGCAGTTCCCTCAAGGGGCCGATCCAATCATAATGGGCGGCCCGGTAACGGAATACACGGGGGCCGTGGTAAAAGCGCCGGAGTTGAAGCGTAGCGCAAGAATCGAAAAACTGGTGAGGGAGCTGTAGAACTCAGCTAGGCCAGTCTGGTCGGCCGTCTCTGGGAACTGCGTTGGGAGCGTAAACGACATATGCCCCCCAGGGGGAAGTGTGATCGCAGCCGGCTGGACAGTGGACGCGGGAGTCCGAATCCCGACGGAAACGGAGGTGTTGTACCCTGAATCATTGGTGATCGCCATGCTGGTGACGGCTCCGTTCGTGTTATCAAAGGGCGCTAGAATTCGGACGGCAGGAGGTGTGGCCTCAGCGGTTCCATCCTGATCTGGCCGGCCTGGGATGCGCTGCGTGAAAATGGCGTAGGCAGCGACCACGGGTGTTCCTGAGCCGACCGGTTCCGACACCTCTCCATAGCCGACGGTCGTAGCGGCGGCGGTGCCCAGAGTGTGCAAGAATAGCGTGCTTCCTGCGGGCAGAACCAGGGATCCCGCTTGCGCGGAAGTCATTTCTACAAAGTTGAGGCCCCAAGATTGCGTATTGCCTCCGCCGGTTTCCTGGTAGAAACTCAGGTAGACGTCGGTTGGGTTCGCACTTGTGTTGGTAAGCGCGATGGTTGTCGCCCAGGCCCCGCCGTCCACAATTTGAGCAATGACGGATGTTAATTCTTGGGGTGCGGATACTTGAGCTCTTGCGCTGGAAAACGCAAACAAAAGAGCCACACCAAAAAAGAGCAGGCGCGTAACGTCCTTTTTCATTTTGCTTTCTCCTGTAAAGGACGCGACACTACCATCATACTGTTCCCGAACGAAGCGCGCAGACACTCTTCGATTCCGAGCAGATTGCGCTGACGGTGCTGGGGAATCTGGAGAATTTCAAGATCGGGCGCGAAGACCTAGTCTGTTAATACTCTCAAAGCTAGCGTGGCGCAGTCTCTCAGACTGCCGCGCCGGCACTCATGCCGGCGCTTGGTGGATGTCCTGAAGATGGGTCGAGAGGAGTCTCGACCCAGCAGGCAGGAGTGCCTGCGCCACGAGGCTTTTCAGCGCGGTTCTCCGAGCGCGCACCGCTTCCGTGCGAACACCTGCGCTTCGAAGACGTACATCCTGGCGCGCGGATCCTCCACGTCTACCCCGCTCTTCCGCTCCAACGCGGCAAGGAACTGCGCCGTATCCCATCCGCGCCCGGTCGCAACCTGAGGCAGCAGCAGTCCCGATCGTGCGCCAAGGCTTAACACGGCGCCGTGTCGCCCCACTTGAAAGCTGCTCGCATTCCGCACGCGCCGCAACGGCGTCAGCACCGATATTTCGATATCGACAGGGCCTTCCACCGCCGCGCCGGGACGGAAACGCGGGTCTTCGAGAGCCGCTGCCAGCGCGAACTCGGGCACCGCCTCGGCCAGCGGCGAATCGCTACTGCAGCAACCGACACAACCCAAAAGCTCAGCACCGCGGTGCAGGCTCACGAAAACGCCGCGGAAGGATTCCAGAGCCAGGCTTCCGTCATGCGCCAGCACCGGTTCGCGATGCCCAGTCGCGCGCAAACGCCGCAGGGTCTCGTGCGCGCTGGTGAGCAACTCCTCGCAGTCATCGGCGGACAATTCGAATGCGGAACGGCTGTAGTAGCCCAGCGCGGCGTAGCTTACGGAGTGGTGATAATCGCCCGTGATCTCGCCGGAGGTCTGATAATCGAGTGTCACCTGGAACGGGTCGCCCGGCCGCAGATGATTGAGAGTCGCGAGCAGCAGCGCAATGGGGTCCGACCCGCAGACGGTGGCGGCTGTTTCGGCCAGCGTGTCGTGGAACAGCGAACCATCCAGGCTGCCCGCCGCCTGGATGCATTCGAAATCCAGCGCCTGCAAGCGCGCGGCGACGCGATCGTCAGTGGGGAACGGCAAGTAGCCGAAGTTGCTTCCGTAGTGCGTGAAATCCGAAGACGCCAGGAAGACCGTGCCGGGACGCCACTCCTCCGCCAGAATCTCCGCCGCGCTCCGCCGTTCGGAATCGCTCATGGGACCTACATAGAGCGGCGAAAGGCGTGCGCCGGGGGCGGCCTTCTGCAGAAAGGGCAACTGGATTTCAAACGAGTGGTCGCACACGCGATCCTCGGCGATGCGCCGGAAGCGGGTCCCCAGCGCCTGGTCGATCGCTACATCGCCGAGTGGAGTCGACACCGCGCCGGTTTGTGGAACCGCCGGCCCGCGCAGGCCGCCACGATGCGGGAAGGCTAGCAGAATGATGCGCTCGGGCTTTTGCTGGCGCAGCGAGCGATAGACCGCGGCGGCCACCACGCCGGAATATTGCGGCCCGGCGTGGGGAACCACGAATCCGAGGCCATCCGGCAGGAGATAGGGGCCGGTCCGGCGAGCGGAAGCCTCGAAACATTCGTCGATCAACCGCTCGAGCTCGACCTCATCGGACGGATACCACGTACCGCTGTACGGTGAAATGTGGACGGTGGCCATGGCTCACCCGCAGCGGATGTGCAATAGATCCGCCGCCTCCGCAATCGGATGGGAACGTGTTTGCCAAACGCCCGGAATAGCCGTCCCGCAGTCGGGACACACGCCACCGGGCGCGAGACGGTTGCGCAGAACACGGAAACCGTGGCGCTCGATCACCGCCTGGCCGCAATCTGGGCAGAAAGTATTCTCCAGGTGCTCGGTGCTGCCCGGCAGGTTACCCGCGTAGACGAAACGCAGGCCGGCGGCGAGGCCGATATGCGCCGCGCGGATCAGGGTCTCGGCCGGGGTATCGTGCGGGCCGGTCATCTTGTAATCCTGGTGAAAAGCCGTGACGTGCCAGGGTATGTCGGGGGAGATGCCAGCCAGGAACTCGGCGATCTGGACGAGCTCGCCATCGGAGTCGTTGAATCCGGGGACCACCAAGGTGACGACCTCGAGCCAGAAGCCTAGTTGGTGGATGCGCCGTATGGAATCGAGGATAGGCCCGAGCCGGCCGCCCAGCTCGTGGTAGCGCCGATCGTCGAAGCTCTTGAGGTCCACCTTGTACAGGTCCACCCACGGGCGCAGATATTCCAACGCTTCCGGCGTGGCGTTGCCATTGGAGACGAAACCGGTGGTGAGACCCTCGGCTCTGGCTGCGCGGAAGACGTCCACGGCCCACTCGGCCGTAATCAGAGGCTCGTTGTAGGTGCTCACCATACTGGAAGCGCCCTGGAGCAGGGCCAGATCGACCAGTTGGCGCGGCGTAACGGCGGTGAAATCGAGCGACGAGCGGAGGTCGCGCAGCGCCTGGGACGTGACCCAGTTCTGGCAGTAGCCACAGTGCAGGTCGCAGCCCAGCATTCCGAAGCTGGCCGCGCGCGTCCCCGGCAAGGCGTGGAAGAAGGGTTTCTTTTCGATAGGGTCCGAGCAAAACGAATTCACATATCCGAAGGGGGCATAGAGGCGGCCGCGGCGGTTGAAGCGAACCTTGCAAACTCCGGCGAAACCCGGGGCGATGGGGCAGCGATGTCCGCAGGCGAAACACTCTACGCGCTGGCGGTCTAGCGGCCGGTACAGCTCGGCTTCGCGGGTTTGGCTGGCAAGCTGTTCGGCGAGCGTCGGCATAATAATCGACCCTGCTCTCTGAAATTATTGTAACGCCGCCGGAGGGTATGAGAGGACCTATAATCTCGGTATGGCCAATCAAGCAACTTACGATGATGCGAATTTGATTCTGCGTCTTTACGAACTGCGGCGCGAGGAAACCATGCGCAAAGCACGCGCCTGGTTCTTCGGGTTTACGCCAACCAGTCTCGAGGACGTGCAAAAAGCAGCGCCTATGGGCAGTCAGGAGAATGCGTACATGCGCCAGGTGACGAGCTACTGGGATATGGCAGCGGCGTTCGTTACCAAGGGGGTTCTGAACGAGGAGTTATTCCTGGAGACCAACGGGGAAGCTCTATTTGTGTGGGAGAAAATGCGCGCAATTGTCCCCGCGACGCGTCAGGCGAACCAGATGCCGGCGTATCTCGCCAACCTGGAAGCCGTGGCCACCGCGGCCATTAAGCGCATGGGGCCCGCGGCTTACGAAACCTTTTCCAACCGCATACGCGGCATGGCGGCCTCCGGCGCCGGCCGGTAGAAGCAACGAAGCGCCTCCCTTCCTGGAAAATGGGAGGGAGGCCTTCTCAATAGTGCAGCGCTGTGAGCCCGATGTAGTGGCGGGGCTCCTCCTCAAAGCTCTTCTTGCACTCTCTCGAACAGAAATAATAGATCTGTCCGGCAAACTCGGCTTTGCCGGCCGCTTTGGATTCATCGACGGTCATGCCGCAGACGGGGTCGACAGATAGTGTCGGCGTGCCGTCGGAGTAATCTTCTAAACCCCAGGTTTCTTCCATGATGCCCCTCCTGCTTTTATTGTGGGCGCGGGAAGGGCGGAGCGGCAGTGCGGAACAGTACGAAGTTTGGCTGGCGATTTCAGTTCTAAACCGGACACAGGCCAGGAGGCCTGTGCCACGTGGCACGGACCTCCGGTCTGTGTCTGGTTTTCAGGATGCGACCGAGGGTAGCTACGCAGTCCGCTGCAACTCCGTCCGATCCCCCGAGATCGCTGCCTGCGCGGCCGCCAACCGGGCAATCGGCACGCGATACGGCGAGCACGAGACGTAGTCCATGCCCACGCGATAGCAGAACTGCACCGAGCTGGGTTCGCCGCCATGTTCGCCGCAGATCCCCACCTCCAGATTCGGCCTCGTCTTGCGGCCCGCTTCCACCGCCATCCGGATCAGCTTGCCAACACCTTCCTGATCGAGAACGGCGAACGGATCGTTAGGCCAGATTTTCTTATCCACATATTCTCCGCGGAAAGTGCCGTAGTCGTCGCGTGAAATTCCCAGGCTGGTCTGGGTCAGATCATTGGTGCCGAAGCTGAAGAACTGGGCCTCGGTGGCGACGCTATCGGCCGTCAGCGCCGCGCGCGGAATCTCGATCATTGTCCCCACCAAGTAATGCAGATCCTTCATGCCGGCCTTGGCCAGCACCTCATCCGCCACCTGGACCACGATCTTCTTTTGGTTCTCCAACTCCTTCACGCCGCCGATGAGCGGGATCATGACTTCCGGAATTACCTTCACGCCCTTCTTGGCCACTTGTACGGCAGCTTCGAAAATGGCGCGGGCCTGCATCTCGGTGATCTCGGGATAGGTGACGCCGAGCCGGCAGCCGCGGTGGCCCAGCATGGGGTTGAACTCGTGCAGCTCCTCCACGCGCTTCAGCAGATCGGGCAGAACCGTTTTGAGGTTCTTGACCTCCGCGCCGAGACGCTCGTACCTCGCCGCCAGCTCCTTCTTCTTCTTGATATCGGCGTAGGGCAGCACGGCGATATCCACCATGAGTTCTTCGCGCTTGGGCAGGAATTCGTGCAACGGCGGATCGAGCGTGCGGATCACCACCGGAAAGCCGTCCATGGCTTCGAACAGGCCGGCGAAATCCTTGCGCTGGTACGGCAACAGCTTGGCCAGGGCCTTGCGGCGGCTCTTCTCATCGCGCGCCAGGATCATCGCCTGCATGTGCGCGATGCGATCCTCGGCAAAGAACATGTGCTCGGTGCGACACAGGCCAATTCCCTCGGCGCCGAACTTTCGGGCAACCTTGGCATCGCGCGGGATATCGGCGTTGGCGCGCACACCGAACTTGCCGCGAAACTCGTCGGCCCAACCCATGAACGTGGCCATAACGCCGGAGGCCGGATCCGCATCCAGCGTGTTGGCCTTGCCGGCGAAAACCTCGCCCGTGGAACCGTCGAGCGAAAGCCAGTCGCCTTCCTTAAGAGTGACCGCTTTGCCGCCGGACGTCACCGTGACTTGCCGCTTGTGCTCATCCACGCCGATGCCTTCCGCGCCGGCCACGCACGGCGTCCCCATCCCGCGGCAGACCACGGCGGCATGGCTGGTCATCCCTCCGCGCGAAGTGAGAATGCCCTTGGCCACTTCCATGCCGTGGATATCGTCGGGTACCGTTTCCTTGCGGACCAGTACCACGGGAGATGTCTTGCACTTGACGACCGCGTCATCGGCAGTGAAGACGATAGTGCCGACGGCCGCACCGGGCGACGCCGGCAGACCCACTCCCAACTTGGTGAGCGATTTTTTCGAAGCCGGGTCGAGCACCGGGTGCAGAAGCTGATCGAGCTGCTGCGGCTCCACACGCAGCACGGCTTCTTCCTTGGAGATGAGGTTCTCGTGCACCATATCTACCGCGATGCGCACGGCCGCGGGACCGGTACGCTTTCCGTTGCGCGTTTGCAGCATGTACAGCTTGCCGTCCTGTATGGTGTATTCGAAATCCTGTATGTCGCGATAATGCTGTTCAAGTTTCGTGGTGATGTCGCGGAGTTGTTGATAGACCGCCGGATTCCATTTCTCCAACTCGCTGATCGGGTGCGGCGTGCGGACGCCCGACACGACGTCCTCGCCCTGCGCATTTTCCAGGAATTCGCCATAGAAGGCGTTCTCGCCGGTGGAAGGGTTGCGCGTGAACCCGACGCCGGTGGCCGAGGTCTCACCGAGATTCCCATACACCATGGCCTGCACGTTGACGGCGGTGCCAATGTCGTCGGGGATTTGGTTCATGCGGCGGTAGTGAATCGCGCGGTTGTTGTTCCAGGAGCGGAACACGGCATCGCGGGCGCCCGTCAGTTGGGCCATGGCCTCTTGCGGAAATGGCTTCCCGGTTTTCTTCTGCACCAACTTCTGGTAACCGGCGATTACTTGCTGGAGGTCGTCGGCAGTCAGCTCCGTGTCCAGTTTCGCTTTGGCCTTTTTCTTCTGCCCATCGAAGATGTGTTCGAATTCGTCCTTGGGGATCTCCATCACCACGCTGCCGTACATCTGTATGAAGCGGCGATAGCAATCGTAGGCGAAGCGCGGGTTGTTGCTCTTGGTAGCGAGCGTCTGGACGGTTTTGTCATTGAGCCCCAGGTTGAGGATCGTGTCCATCATGCCGGGCATGGAGAATTTGGCGCCGGAGCGCACGCTCACCAGTAGGGGGTCGCCCGGGTCGCCGAGCTTCTGGCCCATGCGCTCTTCGAGCGTCCGCAAGGCCTCGATCATCTGCTGGTTGATATCCGCCGGAACCGCATTGTGATTCTGGAAATATGCATTGCAGACCTCGGTGGCGATGGTGAAGCCGGGAGGAACCGGCAGTTTGGCGCGGCACATTTCGGCTAGCCCGGCGCCTTTTCCGCCGAGGACGTCTTTCATTTTTCCGTCACCGTCCGCGGTGCCGTTACCGAACGAGTAGACATACTTCTTCATGATGGGCGACTCCTAAAAATTGGTTACGATTTGGGAAAAATCGGCGATCGTGGAAAACTCTTTCAACAGCGTGTTGAGCAGCGTCAAACGGTTATGCCGGATGCGAGCGTCCGGCGCGTTCACCAGCACCTTGTCGAAAAACAGATCGACCTTGGGGCGCAGCTTGGAAATTGCGGTTTCAATGGGATGGCCGGCAATGCGGCGGTATTCGTCGTACAGGTCGCGTTCGGGCCCGGGCTCCAACAGGCTTTCGTCGATTTCATCGGCGCCGGCGAACTTGGCCTGTTCCAGGATATTGCGGATGCGTTTGAAACTGGCGGCAAGCGGCTCGAAATCGGGCGACGAGCGCAGGTCCTGGAGGCGCCCTAAACGGGCTTCCAGGTCCACCAGGTTGCTCCAGCCAACCGCCAGGGCGGCGTTGATCTCGTCGTACTTGTGGCCGCGCACATCTTTGAAATAGAAGCGCACACGCTCTTCGAGAAACGATTGCAACGCTTCGTCGCCGCCGATGAGGTCGAGCAGCGGAAGGTCGAATTTTCCTTCGACGAGGATCTTGACTACTCCCTGTGCGGCTCGCCGAAGTGCGAAGGGGTCACGAGAACCTGTAGGGATCAAGCCGACGCGGAAGCATCCGCGCAGCGTATCGAGCTTGTCGGCCAGCGCTACGATCTGCCCGGTGTGATTCCGCGGGATCGAATCCTCCATGCTCTCCGGCTTGTAGTGATCGTAGATGGCCTGCCAGACCGGCTCGGGCTCACCCTGCACGCGCGCGTAGAGCCCGCCCACCACTCCCTGCAACTCGGTGAACTCTTTGACCAGCTCGGTGGTGAGATCGCACTTGGAGAGCTCCGCACCGCGGACCGCGCGCGCATCGCCGCCCAGTTCCGTCGCCAGCGCCATCATACGTTCGGTCTTTTCCAGGTAGGAACCGAGCTTGGCTTGAAACGTGACATGCGCCAGATCCTGCTTGCGGTCGGCCAACGTTTTCTTCTGGTCGGTCTCCCAGAAAAAGCGGGCATCGTTGAAGCGCGCGCGCAAAACGCGTTCGTTGCCGCGGCGCACGAAACCTTCCGGGTCGGCATCGATGTTCATGACGGCCACAAACTTCGGCGCGAGTTTCCCTTGCGCGTCCTCGACCGAAAAATACTTCTGGTGGTGGCGCATCACGGTTACCAGCACTTCCTCGGGCAGTTCCAGAAACTGCGGATCGAAGTTGCCGCTGATCGGAGTTGGATACTCCGTGATGTAGACCAGGGTATCGAGCAGCGCCCGGTCCATTTTCACTGGCACTCCGGCCAGTTCCTTGGAGATCTTCTGCCGGCGCTCCTCAGCCGAGAGGATGACGAAATGATCGCGCAGACGCCGCTCGTAATCTTCGATGGTGACGGTGATCTCCGGCGACCCGAGGCGGCGATGGCCGGCGCTCAGCGCGCCCGAGCGCACACCGGCCAGCTCAAACGGCACGATTTCCTGGCCGAGGAGGGCCACGATCCAGCGGATCGGGCGGATGAAGCGAGGGCCGTTCTTGCTGGTCCAGTACATGGCTTTCGGGAAATAGATCTGGAGAATCATCCCTGCGAGAGACCCTGCCAGGATGTCCTTCGTGGCGCGGCCCGTCACCTTCTTGACGAACACGTAATACTCGCCTTTGGGAGTCGTTTCCGTGGCGAGGTCTTCCGGCTTCACTCCCTGCTTGCGCGCAAAGCCCGCTACGGCTTGCGCAGGAGCAGATTTCGCGGGGCCCAGAATGCGCTCTTCGCTATCGGCCTGGCGCTCGGGCAGCCCCTCCGCGCGCAACACCAGGCGGCGCGGCGTGGCGTCCAACTGCACGGTTTCGTGCGGGATCTCCGCTTTTTCGAACAGCAGGTGCAGGCTCTCGAGTGCGCCCAGTATCATCCAATCGGGGATCTCTTCGGTGCCGATTTCGAGCAGAAATGGCAGGCTCACCGCGCCACCTCCGCGGTTAGAACTTCCTGCTGCTGGTCCAGCCAAGCCTGCGCCACCCCCACCGCGATCTTGCGTACACGCTGGATCACCCCCACGCGTTCGGTCACGCTGATGGCGCCACGCGAATCAAGCGTGTTAAAGATGTTGGAGCATTTCAGCACCTGGTCATACGCGGGCAAAATCGGGAAGCGCTTCTTCTCGGGTGATTTCGGGTCGTAGGCCTGCAGCAGGCGCGTCGCTTCGGCCTCATGCAGCTCGAAAAGTTTCCAGAGCGTCGCGATGTCGGCCATTTCGAAGTTGTAGACGGAGTACTGCAGCTCGTCCAGGTAGCGCACGTCGCGATACGAAAAGCCCTTCGTCCACTCGATGTCGTACACGCTGTCGCGCACCTGCAGGAAGGCGCCGATGCGCTCCAGGCCGTACGTCAACTCCGCCGGGACGAGGTCCAGGTCGATGCCGCCGCACTGCTGGAAGTAGGTGAACTGCGTAATTTCTAGACCGTCCAGCATCACCTGCCAGCCGATGCCCCAGGCGCCCAGCGTGGGCGATTCCCAGTTGTCCTCTTCGAACTTGAGATCGTGCTTGCGCAGATCGATGCCGATGGCTTCCAGGCTGCCCAGGTACTGCTCGATGACGTCGTCGGGCGAGGGCTTCAGGATCACCTGGAGCTGCGAGTGTTTAAAGAGGCGGTTGGGATTGTCGCCGTAGCGCCCGTCGGCCTGGCGGCGGCTGGGCTGCACGTAAGCGACGCGATACGGCTGCGGGCCGAGTACGCGAAGGAAGGTCTCGGGGCACATGGTGCCGGCGCCGACCTCGACGTCGTAGGGCTCTTGAATAATGCAGCCGCGGTCGGCCCAATATCGCTTTAGTTTGAAAACAATCTCTTGAAAAGATAGCATCCAGTAAGTCAAACAACCGCCCCGCAGGTAAGCAAAACCCGACACAGGCCGGGAGGCCTGTGCTACAAGATTTGCTCGCCCAACTTTTATGGAGCGGTCACACTCTCCTCCATCAATGGCGCCGTCACCAGGCGCCTCTCCGCGTGCGATTCGATCTGCTGCACTAGAAAACGCCGCAAGTCGGCCCCGGTCGACGACGTCCAACGGCCTTGCGAAAGCTGCGCTACCGGTCTCCGTAACATTTCCGCCGCGATCGCTCTCGATTCCGCACCCAACTCCCAACTGCCCCCGAAGCCCGGCATGCGCCTGCAGTGGCCGCAAACCAAGCCCGCCTGGCCACGGCTGAAATACGCCCGCTCCGGAGACTCCGGATCATCCAGCACCGTTCCGCAGCCCAGACAAACGTGCAATTCCGGCAACCACCCCGAGAGCCGCAGCGCCCACAATGAAAAATACGTGACCGCACACCAGGCCCGGCCCGCCGATTCCGCCTCGCCGGCCGGCCGGAGATAATCGAGCACGGCCACTAGCAGGCGAAAAAACTTCTCGTTCGGCTCCGCGGCGGGCAGCATCTGCTCCGATACCTCCGCGAAATAGTCCAGCGCCACTCCTGACCGATAGTCGGAGACCAGATCGAATTGGGAACGGATCAATTCGCAGGAATCCAGGTTGACCAGCTCGCGGGTCTCCCGCTGAAAGTAAGACATCCGCACATAGGACAGCCGCTCCAGCCCGGCACCGAACGGACTCTTCGGACGCCGCGCCCGCTTGGCCACGCCCCGCAACTTCCCCTGATCCCTGGTCAGAAAGCTGACTACGAGGTCGGCTTCTTTCAGCGGGTACGTACGCAGAACAAGAGCCTCACTGACACGCGCTGGCACACGGAAATTTCAGAGTAGCACGGGGCGCTGCGCGTTATACTGGCCGTGAATCATGGGCCGCATCCGCATCCTTCCCGATCAGGTGGCCAATAAAATTGCCGCCGGCGAAGTGGTGGAACGGCCCGCTTCGGTGGTGAAGGAGCTGCTGGAGAATTCGCTCGATGCCGGCGCCACCAATTTTCGCGTGGAAGTGGAATCCGGCGGGCGGCGGCTGATTCGCATCGCCGACGATGGCTGCGGGATGCTGCGCGACGACGCGCTACTGGCCTTTGAGCGCCACGCCACCAGCAAGCTGCGGGATGTGAAGGACCTGCTCTCGATTTCCACGCTGGGCTTCCGCGGCGAGGCGCTGCCTTCCATCGCGTCCGTGTCGCGGCTGCTGCTCGAAACGCGCTCGCCCGAGGAGACCACCGGCACGCGCATCGAAATCGCCGGCGGGAAGATGCTGCAGTGCGAGGAGGCCGCGCTGGGCGGCGGCACCGTGATTACCGTGCGCGACCTCTTTTTCAACGTGCCCGCCCGCAAGAAATTCCTGCGGACCGAGCCGACCGAACTGGCTCACATCGCTTCGCTGGTTACGCACTACAGCCTGGCCCATCCCGACAAGACCTTCCGCTTGAACAGCGGGCCCACCGAACTGCTGCACGTGACGCCCGTGGGCACGCTCGAAGAACGGGTGTATCAGGTATTCGGCAGCCATGTGCTGGAAGAGCTGGTCGAGATCGGAGTGCGCGAGCGGGAACTGTTCCTGCCGCACGAGAGTGTTCCCCCGTCGCAGGCCATCGCGGAATATCGCAGCGAGCCAGACGAGCCGCCGGTCCGCAATTTCCGATTGATGGGCTTCTTCTCGCGCCCACAGGTGCAGAAGGGAAATCGCAATTCCATTTTCATCTTCGTGAATGGCCGGCTGATTCGCGACCGGCTATTGCTGCATGCGCTGTCATCGGCTTACCACAACCTGATGCCGCCGGCCGCGTACCCCTTCGCGCTGCTCTTCCTGGAATGCGACCCGGAAGAGGTCGACGTGAATGTGCACCCTTCCAAGACGGAAGTGCGGTTTCGCCATAGCTCGTTCGTGCACGATTTCGTCCGCGATGTGCTGCGCGAGCGATTGATGGAGAGCCGCCCTGCACCGTCGTTTTCTCCGGCCGCGCGGCAGCAGAATGCGGAGCAACCCGCCGCGCGTCTTCCGTATTCTGAATTCAGCCAGATGCTGGAGAATGAGCCGCCGGCCGGAGCGGACATCCTGGTTAGCGAGCAGCCCGCCACGATGCCAATTGTGGGCGAAGCTAGCGCGCTACTGCCGGATTTTACGCTGCGTCCCACGGCCGCGCCTGCCCCGCGCCTGGATTTCAGCGCACCGGCCATCGAGGTAGCGCCCGGTCCGCCGCCTTCCGGAAAGCTCTTCCGCCGCCTCGACGCCCACGGAGAATTTCCCCCGGAGGCGATTCCCGCGCCCGAGATGTCGCTCTCGGTGCTATCCGATTTACGCCCGCTGGGCCAGATCCATGAGAGCTTCATCATCGCCGCCGGCCGCGACGGCCTGTGGATCATCGACCAGCACGTGGCCCACGAGCGCATCCTGTTTGAGCAAGTGATGAAGCAGCGCGCCGCCGGCCGCGTGGAGATGCAGCACCTCTTGATGCCGCTCATCTTGCAACTCACGCCCGAGCAGCAGATCGACTACGCGCGCATTGCCGAGGAGCTACACGCTTCCGGGTTTGAAACCGAACCGTTCGGCAATCGGACGATTGCGGTGAAAGCCGCACCGGCAGCGGTGAGCCCGTCGGACCTGGAAAAGATCCTGTTCGAGATTCTGGAGATCACCGAGAGCGAACTCCGCGGCGCATCGCTCGACGATGTGCGACGTGGCATCTGCGCATCCATTGCGTGCCGAGCCGCCATCAAGATCAACATGCGGCTGGACGCCGCCAAAATGGAATGGCTGCTACGCGCGCTGGCGGCGACGGATTGTCCCATGAGCTGCCCGCACGGCCGCCCCATCGCCATGCACTACTCCACGCGCGAGATTTTGAAGGCGTTCCATAGGATTTAGAACGTAGCACAGTCCTCCCGGCCTGTGTCTGGTTTTACTTGGATGCCAACATGACGCCGAAAGTGTTATCATTATGGCAGATGATCCGTACCCAGGTGCAACTCACGGAACAGCAGATGAAGGCGCTGCGGCAGCTCTCAGCGTCGACGGGAAAGTCCATCGCCGATCTGGTGCGCCAAGGGGTGGATCGATATCTCTCGGTTCAGGTAGGCGTTAGTTCGCAGGAGCGGATCGAGCGCGCCTTGCGTGTGGTGGGCAAATTCCGCTCTGGAAAATCGGACGTCAGCACCGACCACGATCGCTACCTGGCTGAAGCGTTTCGATGACAGTATTCATCGACACGTCGGCATTCTACGCAATCTTAGATCGGGACGACGTAAACCATTCTTTGGCAGCCGATGCGTGGCTCCGTCTGCTTCGTGACGAGCACGCTCTTCTGACCACCAATTACGTGCTGCTCGAAACGTGCGCCCTGCTCCAAAGCCGGCTAGGTATTCCCGCTTTACGGGCCTTTCACCAGGACGTGGTCCCGCTTCTTCAGATCGATTGGGTTTCCGAAGAGCGCCACAACTCTGGTGTGCAAGCCGCGCTGGCCGCTTCGCGCAAACGCTTGAGCGTGGTCGATTGCATCGCATTTCAAACCATGCGAGAAAACGGCGTCCAAACCGCATTCTGTTTCGATCGCCACTACGCGGAACAGGGATTCGCCATTCGGCCATAAGAGTGTTCTACTGTATTTACACCTGTTATCATAGAGTAATAGTAGTGATAACATGATTCGGACCCAAATCAGTCTCGACGAAGAGGAATACACCCTCGCCAAAAAGGGAGCACGTGCTTTGGGCATATCGACTGCTGAATTTGTTCGCAGGGCTGTTCGGCAGGCGCTCCCGCCGGCCGGCGAAGGTCCATGGATGCAGTATGCCGGATTCATAGAATCGGGCGACCCTCGTTCCAGCCAATCCGTTGACGAGTTGGTCTATGGCACAAAGGACTGAGTGCTACGTCGATACTTCCGCGCTCATTGCTTTCTTGGATCGATCGGACAGCTATCACCCGATCTTTCGAAAGCTTTTCTCCAAACCTCCTGCCCTGGTCACCTCCGCGCTAGTGGTGGCCGAAGGGCATGGCTGGTTCTTGCGTCGTTATGATTCTCAACGTGCGGTGCAGTTTTTGGCATTTCTGGATGCGTTGCCGGCCCTGAGGATCTTGCGGTTTGGGGCTGAAGAACTGGCGGTCGCGGCAGGTATCGTGAAAAAGTTCGCTGATCAGAAGATCACTTTGGCGGATAGCCATGGCCTAGTCATACTGCGCGAGCGTCGCATCGCGACTTGCTGGTCGACAGACCGGCATCTCACCTTGACGGGTGCGTCACTGGTAATATGATGCGCTAAAGCGGAACACTGCTCACCCTCCCTTGACACCCGGGCCTCCGTCTGCAAAAGTGTAGTACAGGCGAACAAAAGGCGAAATAGGAATGGGCGCGGCAGTCCTCCAGAAACAGTTCGAAGCGGTGCTCAGCGGGCCGTTCCAGTGGCAGGCGCGGCCGGCTCCGGAAACCGTGCGCACCGGGGTGTCGGAATTGGACGCGGCTACCGGCGGTCTGCCGCGTGGTTGCTTAACCGAGATTTTTGGGACGGCCTCTTCCGGACGCACCAGCCTGCTAATTTCCATCCTGGCGGCTGCTACCGAACGCCACGAAATTTGCGCGCTGGTGGATGCCGAAGATTCCTTCGATCCGCTCTCGGCGGCCGCCGCTGGGGTCCGGTTGGAGCGGCTGTTATGGGTCCGCTGCGGCCATAGCGCGGAGCACGCTCTGAAAGCGGCCGACCTGTTGATCCAAGGCGGCGGATTCGGGCTCGTGGCCATGGACTTGGGCGATACGCCGCCGAAAATGGCGCGGCGCATTTCGCTCACCTCCTGGTTCCGTTTGCGGCGGGCCGTCGAACATACTCCCACGGTTCTGGTGACCGTGGCGCGGCAATCCAACGCCAAAACTTGCGCTTCATTGATGCTGGAATGCGCGCGAGAGCGGGTGGCGTGGCGGGGCGTCGGCGACCAAAACCTACTGCGGGGTATCCGCGTGCGCGTGGGGCGGCGCAAACCCGAGCGCGCGGTTACCGCGGTCTACGATGCCGACGCGCTGGAGTAGCCATGTTCGCGTCTCTTCACGGCAGCGGGAATTTGACGGCGGTGGCATTTGAATTTTCACCTCTGGTGGAGCAGACCGCGCCCGACACCGTGACGTTCGATGTCTCGGGGCTCGATCGGCTGTTCGGGCTGGCGCAGGATGTGGCCGCGGCCATCGCGCGGCGGGCGAAAGAAACTGGGTTGCAGGCGAACGTGGCGTTAGCCGCGAATCCCGATGCCGCCATTTGCGCCACGCGCGGGTTCGCCGGGGTCAGCATTCTTCCACAGGGCGATGAGGCCAAGTTTCTGGGGTCGCTGCCTCTGACGCTGCTGGGGCCTTCGCCCGAATTGCAGGAAACTCTGGAGCGCTGGGGCATACGCAGTTTTCAACAAATGGCCGCGCTACCCCCACTGGGCATCGCCGAAAGGCTAGGGCCCGAGGGCCTCCGTTTGCGCCAACTGGCGCGCGGCGAAGTGGAGCGGAAACTGCTTCCGCTGGAAGAGCCTTTGCGCTTTGCCGATGAGCTCGAACTGGACTATCCGGTGGAATTGCTGGAGCCGCTGGCGTTCGTGCTGGCGCGCCTGCTGAGCGGGTTAACCATGCGGTTGGCCACGCGCGGTCTGGCTACCGACGAGTTGCGGCTGCGGCTCGGACTGGAGGGTCGGGGCGCCCATGAACGCACCCTGCGTCTGCCTGTGCCTTCGCTCGATCACCGCGCATTTTTGAAGCTGCTGCACCTGGACCTGGCGGCGCATCCGCCCGCTGCGCCCGTAGTGAAAGTCTTGCTGGAAGTGAACCCGGTGAAGCCGCAGGCGGCGCAGAGCGGGCTGTTTATTCCGATTGCGCCCGAACCGGTGAAGCTGGAGCTGACGCTGGCGCGCATCAAAGCCATCGTGGGACCGGATAAGGTGGGGGCGCCCCAACTGGTGGATACGCACCGGCCGGGCGCGTTTCAGATGGCCGTGTGGGGCGGACCCCCTGGTCCGCAGCCGGCCCCCTGGCCGGCTTCTCGAGGGAAGCAGGTGCCTGATTCATCGAGAGAGACGCGGGTCCGGGGGGACCCGCGCGGACCAGGGGTCCGCCCCCGCCTGGCCTTGCGCGTTTTTCGGCCGCCGCGCGCGGCGCGTGTGGAACTCAACGCCGGACAACCGCGGTTCGTAACCGCCGCGGGGATTCGCGGCCGAGTGCAGGAACGGGCCGGCCCTTGGCGCACTTCGGGAGACTGGTGGACCTTCGATCCGTGGTCGCGCGACGAATGGGACCTGGCGCTGAGCGATGGCGCGCTCTACCGGGTCTATTGCGAACCGCGCGGGTGGTTCGTCGAGGGGAGTTATGACTAGGTGCCATGACTGAGGGCTACGTCGAACTGCACGCGCGCTCGGGCTTCAGCTTCCTGGAAGGCGCTGCGGTGCCGGAAGAACTGGCGGGCGCCTGCGCGCAATTCGGCATGCCGGCCATGGCACTAGTGGACCGCAACGGCGTCTACGGTGCGCCGCGGTTCCACATGGCCATGAAGAAGGCGGGCATCCGCGCGCACATCGGGTCGGAAATCACCTGCACGAATGGCGTCTCATATCCGCTGCTGGCGGAAACGCGCGAGGGCTACCAGAACCTGTGCCGCCTGGTCACCCGCATGAAGCTGCGCGCCAAAAAGGGCGAAGGCGCCGCCACCCTGGAAGAACTGGAGGAGTATTCCAAAGGCCTGATCTGCCTCACGCGCCATCCCGATGAACGCCTGCTCGAGATTTTCGGTAAGCGCAACGTCTATGCCGAACTCCAGCGCCACTACCATCGCCAAGAAGAGGCGCGCAACCAGGCGATCGTGGACCGCGCGCGGAAGCTGGGGATTACTCTGGTCGCCACTAACGGGGTGGCCTATGCCACGCCCCCGCAGCGCGAGCTGCTCGACGTGTTCACCTGCGTTCGCCAGAAGGTGACGCTGGCCACGGCCGGCCGTCTGCTGGAGCGCAATTCGGAGCGGCATGTCAAAACGCCCGCCGACATGGCGCGCCTGTTCGCCGATCTTCCGGAGGCGCTCACCAACACACTGGAAATCTCCTCGCGCCTGGAGTTCACGCTGGCTGATCTCGGTTACGAATTCCCGCGTTACCCCGTGCCGGAGGGCGAAACCATGGCGTCGTTTCTACGCAAGCGTGTGGATGAGGGCGCGCGCGGACGCTACCGGCCTTACGAAGAAAAGCACCAGCGGCAGATCGAGCGCGAACTGGCGCTGATCGAAAAACTCGCGCTGGCGGGATATTTTCTGATCGTCTGGGACATCGTGCGTTTCTGTAAGGAAAACGGCATCCTCGCACAGGGACGCGGCTCGGCGGCCAACAGCGCGGTGTGCTACGCGCTCGGCATCACCGCGGTCGATCCCGTGGGCATGGAGCTGCTGTTTGAGCGCTTTCTCTCCGAGGAGCGTGGCGAGTGGCCCGATATCGATATCGACCTGCCCAGCGGCGACCAGCGCGAGCGCGCCATCCAGTATGTGTACCAGCGGTTCGGCAAGCTGGGCGCGGCCATGACGGCCAACGTGATCACCTACCGCGGACGCTCCGCCGCGCGCGAAGTGGGCAAGGCGCTGGGCTTCGAGATCACCACGCTGGAGCGTCTGGCCGGCTTGGCGCGCAACTTTGAATGGCAGGACCCCAAAGACACCACCGAGCGCCAGTTCCGCGAGGCCGGTTTCGACATCCGCCATCCGCGCGTGCGCAAATTTTTCGAGTTGTACCAGATGGCTCAGGATTTGCCGCGCCACCTGGGCCAGCATTCGGGAGGGATGGTCATCTGCCAGGGACAGCTCGATTCCGTAGTGCCGCTCGAACCGGCCACCATGCCGGGGCGCGTGGTGGTGCAGTGGGACAAGGAAGACTGCGCCGATATGGGGATCATCAAAGTGGACCTGCTCGGCCTGGGGATGATGGCCGTAATGGAAGAGTGTCTCCACCTGATCCCGGAAGTTTATGGCGAGCCGGTGGACCTGGCGCATCTGCCGCAAGACGATGCGGCGGTTTACGAAGCCCTGCAAAAGGCAGATACCATCGGCATGTTCCAGGTAGAAAGCCGCGCGCAGATGTCCTGCCTGCCGCGCATGCGGCCGAAGAAGTTTTACGACATCGTGGTGCAGGTGGCCATCATTCGGCCGGGACCGATCGTGGGCAAGATGGTGCACCCGTATCTGAACCGGCGGCTAGGGCGTGAGACGCCGGATTGTTTGCATCCCTCGCTGGAGACGGTGCTCCACCGCACGCTGGGAGTGCCGCTGTTCCAGGAACAGTTGCTGCGCATGGCCATGATCGTGGCCGGTTTTACTGGCGGCCAAGCCGAGGAGTTGCGGCGCGCCATGGGGTTCAAGCGGTCGGAAAAACGCATGGCCGATATTGAAGTGAAACTGCGCGCGGGCATGGAGAAGAACGGCATCACGGGGAACGTGCAGGACACCATCGTCCATTCCATCACTTCGTTTGCGCTGTACGGTTTTCCCGAATCGCACGCCGCCAGCTTCGCGCTGTTGGCTTATGCCAGCGCGTACCTGAAGTGCCACTACCTGGCGGCCTTCACCTGCGCCATGCTGAACAACCAGCCGATGGGATTTTATGCGCCCGCGATTTTGATCAAGGACGCGCAAAGGCATGGCTTGCGTGTGCTGCCGGTGGATGTGACGAGCTCTGAATGGGATTGCACCTGTAACGCCGGCGGTCTTGCCGCCGGTGACTTGCACGAACCACACCGGCGGCAAGACCGCCAGCGCTACCTACGCCTCGGTCTCCGCTACGCCAAGGGTCTGCGCGAAGAAGCCGGCCGCGCCATCGTGCGCGCGCGCCCCTTCACCAGCGTGGACGATCTGGCGCTGCGCGTCCCGACATTGCGCAAAGACGAAATCAACCGCCTGGCCGAAATTGGCGCGCTGAATTCGCTCGACCGTCTCCACCGGCGCGACGCTCTGTGGCAGGCGCAGCGCGCGATTCTCCCGGTGGGCCCGCTGCTCGAGCCGCTGGAGGAAAAGGGCGCGTCTTCCCCGCTGGCCGCCATGCAGACCGAAGAGCGCCTGTGGGCCGATTACCGCGGGACCGGCTTAACCATCGGCCGCCATCCCATGGCCTACCGCCGCGCCGAAATGAACGCGCTCGGCGTCACGCGCGCCGTGGACCTGGCGGGTGTCCCCGATGGCCGCCTGGTGCGGATCGCCGGTTCGGTGATCGTGCGCCAGCGCCCGGGCACGGCCAAGGGATTCGTGTTCTTGAGTATGGAAGACGAAACCGGCATCATGAACGCCATTGTGACCCCCGCCATCTTCGACCGCTACAAATTCGAAGTGCTGGGCGAACGTTTCCTGCTCATCGACGGCGCGCTGCAAAACCTGGACGGAGTGATTTCGGTGAAAGCCGGTCGCATCGCGGGACTGCCGGCAGGCGCGACGGCGGAGTCGCACGATTTTCATTGAACGCACGGGTCCCACTAGATCTTGATCAACTAAACTTAGTCTAGTTTATGAAAACGATCAACATCCATGCGGCCAAAACCCACCTTTCCAGTCTGGTGGAAGAAGCAGCGGCGGGAGAGGAAATCATTATCGCCAAGGCTGGAAAACCGGTAGCGCGAATTGTGGCTCTGGAAAAATCCGACGTTCGGAAAACATTCGGAATGTTGAAGGGCAAAATCTGGGTCAGCGATGATTTCGACGCGCCGTTGCCAGCGGAGCTCCTCAAGGGCTTCGGCGTTGAGCCATGAACCTGCTGCTGGACACGCACGCTCTCATCTGGTGGCTGGAGGGTAGTAAGCGTCTCGGCTCTGGTGCGAAAAAGGCGTTAGGTTTCCCCGGCGTCAGGCCCCCCTACACCGTCGCTTCAGCAGGCTCTACCGAAACCACGCGCCCCAATCTGCGCCGGGTCCACCTCACCTGACCTTTAACCGCCTTCACCATCGGAGTCACCAGCCACAAGCTCACTAGGACTCCGGTGGCAGCCACCGTCCTCAGGCAAGCGGAACCAGAAGGCAGTTTCCAGAACTCCCAGGCCGCTACCAAAACGGTTACCCAGACGAAAACCCACAGGCCATGGCGCCCCAGCGAGGCGAAGAGCTTTGCCACCCGGTCCGGAATCCGAACCAGGTGATAGCACAAATACGCTACCACCAGGAAATCCAAAAGCCGTAAGGGCCCGATCCGAGGGCTTCCGTTAAATAGCCACCCTCTGGTGTCCATCGGGGAATGCCGGATCAGGAAACACACCACGGCAATCGGGGCGATAAGCAGCAGCCACGCGTTCTTGCGCGCCAGTGGAGCGGCGCCACTAGCTTTACGTTGCCCGAATGTGAAGCCCACCGAGAACAGCAGTTGCCAGGAAAGCGGATCGAACAGCCACCTGCAGAACGGTGCGGGCAAAGGTGTCACGAAGGCCGCCAACCAGCAGAGGAAGCTCACGGCCAGCACCGCTTTCCGCCAGCCGCGCGCGCAAGCCGGCGCCAGCACTCCGATCAGACCCCAAAAAACTACGTACGGATACAAAATCCCGCTGAGGTTCGACCAAGTCCGGACGATGGCGCAGGTCACCATGAGGATGACCCAGCTCCGTGCCACTCCGGTCCAGACTTTGGCCATCCCGCCCGTGGCATATGTCCCCTGATACTTGAGCCCCGCAGCCATGCCGGAAGCGAATACAAACACGTCAGCCCCGGAAAAATGTCCGAGTGGTTGCGCCGTGAGCGCCGACCAGGGATTACCCATCAGGTGGTCCGACAACATCACGAACAGAGCCATGCCCCGAATCATGTCAAGCTCAAGGGATCGTGCACGTCTGACGAAGATTGGAGTTTTTTGGAATCTGGGGGGCGCATCAGCCACGATCGTCCTCGGGCTGGCCTCCGGCTGACGCAGGGCGATCGAATGCATCTGTATTGGAAATATTAAGATAACACGGTATGAAATCGAAGACGCCGGGTCATTAGCGTGGTTCTAAAGTCGCCATTGCGGGGATCTCCGGGAACTATCGCGCAGAAGACGAAACCGATCGGCCAAATGAAATCAGTCCCATCGATTCCAGAGCTTGCCAGACGCGCTGAGAGCTCTCCTCTGCGCTCTCCTGCGAGGAATCTACCGTTAGTTCGGGCCGCAGCGGTGGTTCGTAAGGGTCGGTGATGCCGGTAAAATGGGCGATCTCGCCCGCCATGGCTTTCTTGTAGAGCCCCTTGACGTCGCGTTCAATCAAAATTTCAAGCGGGCACGTTACGTAGATTTCCACAAAATTGGGGATGGAGGCGCGGAGCTCATCGCGTATGGCGCGATACGGAGAGATGGCTGCGGCAATGGCGATCACGCCGTTACGGCTCAGGAGCTCACAAACGAAACCAATGCGGCGTATGTTTTCGTCTCGATCTTCTTTGCTGAAGCCCAGTCCCTTGGACAGGCGTGTGCGGACCACATCGCCGTCGAGTAATTCCACCTGAGCGCCTTGAGCGCCGAGGCGATTGGCCACGAGTTGCGAAAGCGTGCTCTTTCCCGCTCCCGACAGGCCCGTGAACCACAGCGTGAACCCCTTGTGCAATCTCTCCAAGTCTAGAAAGGACTGATTAGGCTGTCAATCGCGAGCGAGCGCCAGCCCGGCGCGACTTCTTCCGCAGCCAAAAGGATCCGACGAGCAGCGCGAGGCCCACCGTAGAACCGGTCCACGGCTCGGGCACGGGGTCGGAAGGAGTCTCCACTTGTATCACGGCCGAGTTCGGCCCCGGGGTTTCGTTTGTATGGTCCCACGAATTCACATCCGCATTCCCCAACACGCTGCTGGAACTGGAGCTGGATATGCTGAACCCCCCTAGCGAGGCGCCAGGGGCGAGATCGGTGGAATCGCCGTTACTCGACCAGGTAACGGACATAACACCGTTTACCAGGCCGATCGAGTCAGTCCAACCGGTTGGTGTAGCGGTTACCGTGAACGGAGCGCTGATAGCTATGGTGAACTGGTCGACGTAGTCCGGGCTACCGGCCGTCTGCTGGTTGAAAACCGTGTAGGTCCAGACATCCGGAATACTGGTATTGGTCGTGATGTTGGCAGTGAGGACCGAGGCTGACAGCGGATGCAACGTCACCATCAGAGCGAGTAGAAGAAAAAAAGTGCACCATATCCGTTGCAAGGGAAGTTCTCCTTTTCAGCCAATTACAAGTACTCAAGTACTACTGGTCCTATTATTGGGAGGGGGTGGGATCACTAATAGACTGGCTTTGGTTAGCTGGGACCCGCCGCAATGCTGATATCTAACAGCAGCCCTTGCCGGGGTGGCCGAGGGCCTTAACGAAGTGGCTTCACGCCGATGGCGATGAGGGAAACAGGGGGCCAGGGCAGATGCGGATCCAGCCGCCGCCATAGCCACACCAGGTGATCGAACACCCACAATTGAAAGCGTCCGAAGGTGCGTTTTTTCAGTATTTTGCCGTTGAAGAACCAGGCCGGGCGGGTTACCCGGTTGAACTGCAGAATGGTCTCCACTTGCAACCCCGCATCTTCCATTTTTTGACGCAATTCGCCATCCGAATAGCGCCGGTGGTGCCCTAACACCTGATCGAGCGTGCCATAGATCGATTGACCTTGAGGGACCAGGACAATCGCCCGGCCGCCCGCCTGTAACGCGGAAGCGATGTTAACCAACGCCAACCTGTCGTTCTCGACATGTTCCACAACATTGAGGCAGATCACGGTATCAAACTGGCTGGCGAGGGGCGCGAAGTCTTCCGGGCTCTGCAGATCGCAGTGCCGCACTTCCAGGTTGGGACGGTTTTGGAATCGGGTGCGCAAACGAGCCAGGTGTTCGGGATCGATATCGGTCGCGACATAGCGCCGGCGGCGAGGCGATAGGCCCCGCGTCAGGTTGCCGATGCCGGCGCCAAGCTCGAGCACGCGCGCGCCGGCGAACGGCCGCAGCGTGTCGGCCATCCACTCGTTAAAGCGGGGCGTCTGCGCCAGTGTGTCCAGTATCCTTGCGTCGCCATCCGAGTAGATATCGCGCACCAGCCAATAACGCAAGATAATCAGGAAGGCTTGCACGGCATCGCGAACTCCGATCTTCTTGCCCTCCTCATAGGTGCGGCCATGGTAGGCAATGGGCACCTCGTAAATGCGCGCCTGCCGCTGTGCCAGTTTGATAGTGATCTCCGGCTCGATTCCGAAGCGCCGGCTCCGCAGCGGAATGCTCTTAATGAGGCTGGTGCGGAAAGCCTTGTAGCAGGTCTCCATGTCCGTCAGATTCAGATCGGAAGCCATGTTACACGCGGTGGTAAGCAGCCGATTGGCGAGCGAATGCCAGAAATAGAGCACGCGCCGCTCGCCGGCGCTTTGAAAGCGCGATCCGTAAACCACGTCCGCCTTGCCATCGATCAGCGGGTGGACGATTTTTGACAGATCCCTGGGATCGTATTCGAGGTCTGCGTCATGGATGCTGGTGAACTCCCCGCGCGCGTGCTGAATCGCGGTGCGGATGGCTGCGCCTTTGCCCTGGTTAACCGAATGCCGCAGCAGACGCACCTGGGGATATTGTGGCAGCAGTTGTTCCACCGCCTCCACAGAGCCGTCCGTAGAGCCATCGTCCACCACCACTACTTCCAGCTCCACGCCTTCCGGCAGTGGAGCGTTCAATAAGCGTTCCAGGGAAACGGCGACATACTCCTCTTCGTTATAGACGGGCACCAGCACCGAAAGCAGCCGCTTGCTGTTGAAATCGGCAACACCCGGCCGCGAAGCAAAATCGGCGGGCGTCGCAGCATCGTGATCGTGGACGCGCATTCGGCCGGCGGGCGGCGGTTGGCTGGGCATACTAAAGATAGAGTCATCATACCTCACGGTATTAATTGCGGGAATATTCTGGATATGGTGGAATAAGATGTGCGCAACCTAAAATGGGTCGTTGTGTTCTTAGTCGTGCTCTTTCTGGCGGCCCTCGGTTACCGCATCATAGGACGCAAGTACTACGTGTGGCTGCCTGGTTACGCGCACTGGCTTACTCATCAAGAGAGAGCCAAGACCGGACCCATACACATCTTCTTCCAATATACAGACCATTTTGAGCCCGGGCAGCGCTTCGATCTGATGGAACGCTGGCTGAAAGAATATCCCAAGCTGGCCGACCGCCACCGGGATAGCGATGGGCGCCGGCCGCAGCACACCTGGTTCTACCCGGCGGAGCAGCCCATCGATCGTAACCTCATGGCTTTGCGGACGCTGGTTGCCGCGGGCTATGGTGAAACCGAATTGCATCTCCACCATTTTCATGACACGCCCGCCTCCGGGCGGCGCCGCTTTGAGGAGGGGATCGCCTATTTTCACCGCTTTGGTTTTTTAAAAGGTGTCGACGGACACACGCATTTTGCATTTGCTCACGGCAATTGGGGGTTAGACAACAGCCGGGGAGATGCGTTCTGCGGCAATAGCCAGGAGTTACGGATGCTTAAGGAACTGGGCTGCTTCGCGGACTTCACTTTCCCCAGCCTCTGGCAGCAATCGCAGCCGTCGTGGGTGAATAGTATCTACGAAGTTACCGACGATGACCGGCCTAAATCATACGACCACGGAGTTCCGATAGCTCTCGGCTGGCACCCGGCCGGCGACTTAGTGATGGTACAAGGGCCATTGATGATTGTGCCAACGATCAATCCTGCAAAGTTATTCTTTCTGGTGATTGACGAGGACATACATCCTGGCGTGCCAATCACGCCGCAGCGGATGGACGCGTGGGTGCGGGCTAACATTCATGTGGCGGGCCGTCCCGACTGGGTCCTGATCAAAGTGCATGGCCATGCAGCGAGCTCGACTGAAGAACTGCAAGAAACCATCGGGCCGGATTTCGACAACGCTCTCACTTACATGGAGAAGCGCTACAACGACGGCCAGCACTATCTTCTGCACTATGTGACTGCCCGCGAAACCTACAATATCATCCGCGCCGGCGCCGATGGAAAGCAAGGGGATCCTCAGCAGTACTTCAATTATGTGATCCCACCTTATGAAGCCGATGCGGCCCCGGCTGCGGCCGGAGCCGGCCCAATAGCTGGGAATTGACTCAGATCGAATCATCAATCCACAGCGGGCGAATCGAACGATGAGCGCCAGGAAGAGTTCGAGGGCCAACTTTCGCCGGGATCATTTCCGGTGGCGAGATACCGTTCTCTCGTTTGTAAGTCAGCATCTCTTCTCCAACAATACATACACGATCCGCCACGGCTTGGCGGCGGGGATGCGGCGAAAAGGCGGGCTGGGGTTCCTGCCCTTCGACGTGCCGGAAACGGCCGAGATACGCTTCTTGCGGAAGCTGCCGCTGGAGGGCAAGGTGGTCTACGATGTGGGAGCCTTCGAGGGAATCCTGACGCTGTTTTTCGCCGGGCGGGCGCGGCAGGTGGTGAGCTATGAGCCCAATCCGCGCAATTATGCGCGCTGCCTGGAGAACATCCGGTTGAACCAGCTGACTAACGTGCAGCTTCTGAACCGGGGAGTGGCGGATGCGGCCGGCACGCTAGAGCTGATTTACGATCCGCGGCTGCCGGCGGCAGGCTCCGGCAATGGGTTTATCGCCGGGCAGATACAGTCTTCGGTGAGAGAAGCACGGAAGCTATCGATTCCCGTGATCTCACTGGATGAGGACATCGCGGCGAATCACTGGCCTATGCCGGATTTCATTAAGATCGACATCGAGGGCATGGAACTGGCGGCTTTGAGAGGACTGCGGCGCACCATTTCGGCACATCGCCCCGAACTCTACGTGGAGTTACACGGAGCGGCGATCGAGGACAAGACGGAAAACGCGCGGGCCGTGGTCGGCTTGCTGGATGGTTATGGGTATCGGATTTATGATGTGGAGAATGCGGATTACGTGACAGCCGCGACGCTGGGGGAACGCCGGCCCAGCCACATATACTGTTCGGCCTGACCACAAGTACTAAGTTACCGGCAACCACCAATATCCGGAAGGCAGTTCCTATCTCATTCATTCCCAATAGTATATAAGTGCCAGTGCGATTCCATGATAAGATGGTGGAACAGCAGCAGGCATGCGATACCAGGGGTTTGGTGCGGCTCGTCCAATACTAACTTTAGTAAGTGGAATAGCTATTTACTTCGTTCACGTTTGTCCGCAGCTGCAGGCCCAATCGCCTTCGCTGCAGCCGCCCACGATCACTGCCACTGCCAAAGGGCCGGATCAGATCAACCTTACATGGCCCGCCTCCGCCAATGCCGGTTACGGCTATTTGGTTGAAATACAGTCCACTACCGACACGCGCTATGAAGTCTGGACGGAATTGACGCCCATTCCTCCCGCCGCGGGCTATACGTGCAACTCCAGCGTGGTCCTCAATGGTGCAGTATGTACGATTAGCGACCCGCCGGGTCAACATGTATATACGCCCCCCACAAACGGCATTCCCTATTGGGTGACGGAGAGCACGTATATCGATCCACAGGACGGTTCGCGAGCGCAGTTCATTGCCGCGGGGTTGGCGCCGGACACCGACTATAGTTTTCGAGTACGAACTTACTCCGGTAATATCAACCCCACATTCAGTTCCTATTCCAATACAGGTAAGGCCAGGACTCTCAAGTATGTTCTGCGCTACGTGTCCACAGCCGGCGCCGATTCCAACGATGGCACCGCGCCCGACGCTTCCCACGCGTGGCGGACCTTGTCGTACGCGTCTCAGACGATCGTGTGCGGCCAGGAACTGATCGTGCTCGGAGGGTATTATCAGCAGGACATAATTAACCTGGCGCAATCGTGCTCTGCGCTCAAGAAAATCGTGGTAGCCGTGAATCTCGGTGAGTTGGCTGTCATTCAGTCTCCTCCCGCAAAGACTGATGAGACAGTCATTCTGTCCGGCAGTCACCTGGTGGTGGACGGCATAAAGTCAATCGCTGAAGGGGCCGATGCGGCCGAATATGTGGCTGTGGTCAGTGGCAGCTATAACGCACTGTTCCATGTGGAAGTTAGCCCTGACATTATCCCGGTGAGCAACTACGGAGTCGTAGTATATGGCGATCACAATCTAGTGTATGGCTCCTACTTACACGATTTCGGAAGCCCGGATGCTACTCAGAATCCGGACGGCAACGGTGGTTGGGTTCTTGCGTTCCTTAGCATGGGCGCGACGAACAATGTGATTTGGAGCAACCACTTGACTCGTGGAGGCCATGACGAAAGCCTGTGCAAGGACGGATGTAGCTACAACCGCTGGTTGAATAACATTATGGATGGAGGTTGGGGACAGGGCTGGAATACCGTGGTCGGAGGCGATGGTGTTTCCCAGCATAATTTATTCGAAGGTAACGTTGTCAAAGACGTGGGTCAGTTGGTGTCATTTTACAAACCTGCCATCCAGCTTTCCCAAAGCTATAGTACCGTCAGAAGAAATATCGTGCTGAACACCAAGCGAATTGCCCTGGAGGTAAGCGCTTTGAACGCTAGCACGGCCGGCAATAACCTCGTCTATAACAATCTGTTCTATAACCAAAGTACTTGTCTCTTCCAGTCCTCCAGCAGCGGGACCGCAGCATATAACGGGGATCTTTTGGCGAACAATATCTGTTATCCGATCGTGGTCGATATAACTGGCACCTATGCCGCAACCGACATCTATTTGACCAACACCACCGATCTGATCACTTATAACGATCTTCTAGCCGTCAACGCAAACGGCTCCCCAATACCAAACCAGGCTATCGTGATTTGGAACCACGGGGCCGGGGGGACGTTTCAATATCCGCAGACCCTCGCCTATGCGGATGCGAACTACTCCCCGCCGTTCATAAAGAACAAAGGTCAGGACGTAGTCCCGGGCTTTGTGGGCGAATCGAACCTGGATTTTCATTTGCGGCCGGGTGGAGCATTGATCGGCGCTGGCACTTCAGTAAACGATAGTGACTGGGGGTCGATCACTGGGACACCGGATTTAGGTGCTTACGGGATCGCCACCGCGACGCAAAGCGCATCCGACGCAGCGCCGAATCCGGTGGTAGCCTCGCTTGTGAATGGCGCAAGTTACCTTCCTGGCGCAGTGGCCCCTGGGGAGAATGTGGTAGCGATCGGCACGGATGTAGGCCCTCCGTTCCTGACGAGCGGAAGCCTGACACCTGACGGCAAAGTGGCGGGCGAGAGCTGGGACACGGAGTTACTGTTTGACGGGATTTCTGCGCCAATTCTATATGCTTGGGGTCAGCAGACGAGCGTTATGGTGCCCTACGAGGTTGCCGGTAAGACGTCGACTTCTGTGCAACTCGTATATCAAGGCATTCCATCCGACGCCGTTACGTACGACGTAGTTCCGTTTGCGCCTGGTATTTACACTCAGGACGGCGCTGGCATGGGCGCGGGTGCCATTCTGAATCAGGATGGCGTTACGGTAAATTCACCGCAAACGCCGGCTCCCAAGGGTTCGGTAGTCGCCGTTTATATGACCGGCGGCGGGATCACCGTGCCGGCCACCGCCACGGGCGCAATGATACCGGCTGATGGGTCTCTCTTACCCTTGTTGGCCGCTCAAGTTACATGTTCCGTTGGTGGCATCCCGGCAACTGTCAGTTACGCCGGATCGGCGCCGGGCCTTGTCTCCGGTATCATCCAGGTCAACATTCAAATTCCCGATAAGGCCCCATCCGGCCCTGAAGTTCCGCTCGTGATTTCTCTTGAGTCTTCCGACAAGAGTTTCAGTTCCAGCAGTCAGGCCGGCGTCACCATTGCCGTCGAATAAATAGGCCGGGCCCACTCCTTCAAACGGCGTATACTCCGAAAAGGTATCCTATGCGCCGAATCCTCTTCGCCGTGGTCAGCTTAGCCGGGCTCGCATGGATCAGCCTGGTGGCCGTTTCCAAGGCCGCCGGACAAGCGGACAAAGGCCTTTATGTGGTGACTCATGTGGATGTCGCCGGAGGCGGCAATCTCGCCGAACCTACGCGGCTGGTGCATGAGTTCGTGGCCGACAGCCGTCAGGACGCCGGCATCATTCGCTTCGAGGCATTCCAGCAGGAGGGCCACCCCAATCACTTCACGATCTTTGAAGTGTGGCAGAACCGTAAGGCTTTCGACGCGCATTGCGCCGCCGAGCACACCAAGCGGTTCCGGCAGGCTTTGCAGCCTGTGCTCGGGAGTCCGTTCCGCGAGCGCTTACATAAGCTGGTGCCGTAAGTGGGGCAGCGCATGGCGCTGCCCCACAACCGCGCGCAGGGTTCACGCCCTGCGGTGACCGGCGACAAGATCGCCAGCGCTACGTAACGCCGGCGGTCTTCGCCGCCGGTACGGCTACTGAATCCAAAATGTCCAAACTCCAGGGGCAGGGCCATGCGCTGCCCGGAGCGTATTCAGCGCGACGGGGGCGTAACTGGCAGTTTCTCCGCCAGCGGCGGCTGCGGGCCCAGTACGGCCACAAGCCCCGCGTAAGCGCACTCCTCATCCACATTCGAGCCGCCCACACCGATGGCGCCGATCAGTTGATTGTCCACGATGATGGGCAGTCCTCCCGAAACTGGGAAGACCGGCAGCTTGGACCACCGAAGCTGTAGCGCCAGGTTATTGTTTACGCGATTGGCGTATTCGTGCGTGGATGTTTTCGTATACAGCACGCTTTGCGCCTTCATCAGGCCGGTCTCGATGTTGATGGGAACCTGGCCATCCATGCGATGCGCGTGGACGATCTGCCCCGTGGGACTGAGAATGAAGATGCTCACGGCCACATTGTGTTGCTTGGCGTAGTCCAGGCAAACCTGCGCAATCTGCGCGGCTGTGTCGCCCGAGATTTCACTCTTGCTGAGAACTTTCTTGGCCGCATCGCCTGATACCACGAACTTGTCCACGTTTTGAGCAGAGGCGCATACCAACGTCACCGTCAGCAGCAGCCCTGCTGGAACCAATCGCGCGCGCAAATGCATATGTTTCGCCCTCCAAATCGCAGCCAGTATACATCAGCATGGATCGCGCCCGGACATTCGATATAATCGAACGGCGCAAACGGCGCGGCAACGGGAGGACCACAGAACAGATGGCAAACGTCGGAGCAGTGGGGTTGGATTGGCAGGAGCGCGTCAACTGGGACCGGCTGCGCAAGTACCGGCTGGAGCGCGCACGCGAGCGGATGAAAGCCCATGGATTGGGCGCGCTGCTTCTCATGTATGACGAGAACGTCCGCTACGTCACGAGCACTCTGACTCCTGGCTGGAACCGCTTAAAGCCCGGCCTGCGTTATGCGCTTCTATGCGGCGACGATGCCCCGGTGCTGTTTGAACAAGGCGACATCGGCATGCATATCGAGAAGCATTCGCCGTGGATTCCCAAGGACAACATTCGCTACTCGTACGCCTGGATCAAGGGCGCGGCCGGAGCGGCTTCCACGCAACAGGTGGGCAAGTTCACCAACGCCATCAAGCAAGAAATGAAGAAGCGCGGCGTGGACGGCATGAAACTCGGGGTCGATTTCATCGACATCAACATGATGCGCATCTTCCAGGAATCCAAGATCGATTGGACCGACGGCATGACCCCCATGATGGAAGCGCGCGCCGTGAAGAACCAGGATGAACACGAATGCATGCGCATGGTAGGCGCCATTGGCGACGCCGCGCATTGGGAGTTCATGAAGTTTCTGAAGCCCGGTCTCACCGAGAACCAGCTCACCGCTCACATCATGCAGTTCCTCTACAACATTCCCGGAATGGAGGACGTAGAGGACGTGATCGTTTCCTCGGGCCTGAACACCTGGCCCAACTGGCGCAACTTTTCCGACCGCATCATCAAGCCCGGCGACATGGTGTTCATGGACCTGGCCGCGCTCACCTGGAACGGTTACAAATCGTGCTACTACCGCACCTACATGGTGGGGCGCGAACCCAACCAGGAGCAAAAGGACTACTACGCGCTCGCGCTGAAGTGGCTCTACGATTCGATCAAGGCCGTCAAAGTCGGCGCCACCACGCGTGACATCGCATCCAAGTGGCCCTCCGCGAAAGAAGCCTGGGGCTACGAGGAAGAAGACCAGGCCGCTGCCAACCTATGGGGCCACGGTTTAGGTCTCGCACAATATGACCAGCCCGTAATCTCTCGCATCTGGTCGCTCGATCACCCCATCGAGATCAAAGAAGGCATGGTGTTCGCGCTCGAAACGCAACACGGCAAGGCGTACCAGTGGGGCGTACGCATCGAGGAAATGCTGATCGTTCACAAGGACAGCGTCGAGATCGTCTCCAATTTCCCGGTGGAGCAGATAACCGTGGTTGACCCGATGCCGGGTTACTCCGACTACGGCAAACTGCCGGGGACGTAGTGGAGTCCAACCTCCGCTCCCTGACGGTCGCGGTTCAGAAACGCTTACCGAACCGCGACCGTCAGGGAGCGGGGGTTACTTGTATAGCTGACCATGCCACCCTTCATAGCTCCCCTCACTGCCCCCGAAGCCACCGGCGCCGCCCGTTTCGGCCCCAAGGCCGCCAATCTCGCGCGTCTGGGTCAAGCCGGCTTGCCGATTCCCGGCGGTTTCTGTGTCGATGCCGAAGCCTACCGCACGCAAATCCGGGCGCTCGGTCTGGAGGCCGACGCCCGCGGTGTCTTCGCGGCGGCCGAAAGTCCCCAAGCCCGCCGCCACGCGCTTGCCATGAAGCTTGGGCTGCTCGACCAGCCCATCACGCCGAAAGTGCTCGATCCCCTGCTTGCGGTCTGGCACGACCTAAAAGCGCGGACCGGCGCCCTCACCGTGGTACGCTCATCCGCGTTAGTTGAGGATCGGTTCGGCTCTAGCTTCGCCGGTCAATTCGAAAGCTTTCTCGGAATCGAGACCGAGTCCGACTTCATCACCGCGATCCGCTCCTGCTGGGCCGCGTTGTGGGCCACCCGCGCTCTGCGATACATGGCGACTCACGATATCGATCCCGCCGATACGGCGATGGGCGTGCTGGTGCAGCCGCTGGTTTCCGCGCGCGCGTCCGGTGGCGGGTTGAGTCAATCCGTGGACGGCCACATGATCCTCAGCGCGACCTGGGGTCTCGGCTCCGCCATCGCGCAAGGCGAAGTAACGCCCGACCGTTACGAACTGGCCCGCGACGGCGAAGTCCTGCACGTTACCCCCGGCCGCAAGGACCATCAGGTGGGCTGTATCCACCGTGCGGAACCCGAGGCGCAGCTCGTGCCGCGATCGCAGATCGCCGAGCCTTGTCTCAATCAGAGGCAAGCCACCGTACTCGGCCGCCTCCTCCGTCGAGTCGAAGATCTCATGGGTCTGCCGGTAGAGATCGAATGGGCCATGGACGAGCGCGGCTTTCAACTGCTCCAGGCTCGCCCTTTACACCTTGAGGTGGCCGCAGCGCCCGATGCCGTCTGGCTTAACCGTCCACGCTTGAGTGGCCATGCCGCGGGAATCGGCTGGGGCACTGGGCGCGCGTGCGTCATTCATTGCGAGTGTGAGCTGTCGCGCGTCGCGCCGGGCGATGTCCTGGTGACTAAGGTCGCGGGCCCGGCCCTTAGCCATATCCTGACACGCGTGGCAGGCGTGGTCGCCGAGCGCGGCGGCAGCACTTCCCATATGGCTTCGCTGGCGAGGGAGCGTGGAATTCCGATGGTTCTGGGAGTGCTTGACGCCACCCAGCGCATTCCCGACGGCTCCACCGTGGCCGTGGACGGCGTGGCGGGCGTGGTACGCTGGATGAGCTGATGCGCCCGCTGGTGGCTGTTTCCGATTCAGTTTTTCCCAACCTGGACCCGACCCGGGCGGTGCTTTCCCAATTGGGCGCTGAGGTTCGCCTGGCGCAAGAGCCCACCGCGGAGGCGATCCTCGAAGTTGTGCGCGAAGCCGACGCGCTGCTGACCACCTACGCCAAAATCCCTGCCGAAATGATTGCGCAGATGAAGCGCTGCCGCATCATTGCCCGCTTTGGGATCGGCGTCGACAACGTGGACATCCCGGCCGCCACCAAAGCCGGCATCATAGTCACGCGGGTCCCGGACTATTGCCTTGACGAGGTCTCCGATCATGCCATGGCATTGCTGCTGGCCTTGGCGCGCAAGATCCCCTCCTCGAACGCGCGGACGCACGTGGGCCAGTGGGCCATGAAGGCAGTAGTCCCCATTCACCGCCTCCGTGGATCCGTACTGGGATTGGTGGCTTTCGGGCAGATTGCGCGCCTTGTGGCGGAAAAAGCGGAACCGTTCGGCTTGCGCGTGGTGACATACGATCCTTATGTGTCGCCGGATACACTGGCGCGCGCCGGTGTGGAAGAGGTCGGGTTTGGCGAGCTGGTGGAGATTTCCGACTTCATTTCGATACACACCCCGCTGATGCCGGAGACGCATCATCTGTTCAATGCCGATGTGTTCCGCCGCATGAAACCGACGGCCTACCTGATCAATACGGCGCGCGGTCCCATCGTCGACGAAGCGGCCTTGGCGCACGCGCTCGAGCAAGGCCATTTGGCCGGCGCGGCGCTGGACGTAATGGAGAAGGAACCGCCCGTCGGCTCGCCGCTATTGGGGCGCGACAATGTCATCCTCACTCCGCACACCAGTTTTTATTCCGAAGAGTCTCTGTTAGATTTGCAGACCAAAGCTGCGGAGGAAGTTCTTCGAGTGTTGAGTGGGGAAGCGCCGCGGAACCCCGTCAACCCCGAAATCTCGAAATCCGCAAGCAACAAAACGCAGTGAATTTTGGAGAAACGCACCATGCCGCAAGAACCCTGGAAAACCGACAAGTGGTTTGTCAGCCCCTGGAACTTCGAAGACGCCGTTCGCGCTGAATTCCACTTCCCCAAGCAGATCAAGATCCACGACATCACCCTGCGCGATGGCGAGCAGCAGACCGGCGTGATCTTCAACAAAGACGACAAGATCCGGATCGCCGAAGGCCTCGCTGAGGCGGGCGTGCATCGCATCGAAGCCGGTATGCCGGTGGTATCGCCCAGCGATCAATCGGCCATTAAAGAGATCGTCAAGCGCAACCTGGGGCCGCAGATCTTTGCCTTTTCGCGGTGCATGGTGGACGACGTGAAGCGCGCCGTCGATTGCGGCGTCTCCGGAATCGTGATGGAGGTGCCCTCCAGCCAGCACATCATTCAATACGCCTACCAATGGCCGTTGGAACGAGCCATCGAGCTGTCGATCGAGTCGACCGCCTACGCGCACTCGCAGGGGCTGGAGGTGGTGTTTTTCCCCATCGACTTCACGCGCGCCGATATGAAGTGGGTGCTCGACCTGATCCTGCGCGTGGCCAACGAAGGGCACATGGATGCGCTGGCGCTGGTGGATACGTTCGGCGTGGTATCGCCGCATGCCATGCAATACCTGGTGCGCCAGGTGAAGGCGCGCATCAGCAAGCGCCTCGAAGCCCACTTCCATATGGATTTCGGCATGGGCGTGGCCAACACGATCATGGCGGTGGCCGAAGGCGTCGAGGTGATCCATTCCACGGTGCTCGGGCTCGGGGAACGCGCCGGCAACACGCCGATGGAAGAGACCGTCATGGCGCTGCTCACGCTCTACGGTATCGACGTGGGGATCAAGTACGACAAGCTCTACAGCCTGGCGCACCTGGTGCAGGAACTGTCGGGCCATGCCGTTGCCAGCAACCGGCCAGTGGTGGGCGATGCGCTGTTTCAGATCGAGTCCGGCATCATCGCCAGTTGGTTCCAGAACTGCGGCGCGAACCATCCCACCGAGCTGTTCCCGTATCACTGGGACGTGGTGGGCCAGCCGCCGGCGAAAGTGGTGCTGGGCAAGGGCAGCGGCATCGATTCCATCAAGGCGGCTTTGAAGGGTATCGGCGTGGAGTTCACCGAAGAGGAGGCGATGCAGGTGGTAGTCGCGGTGAAACTGTTCTCGCTCGAGCACAAGCGTCTTCTGACCGATGCGGAATTCCGCACGATCGTGGGGCGAACCTTACCCAACCGCGTCATCGCCGGGCAGGCCGTACCCACAACGGCCTGATGCTTCTCGATCAATGGCTGGCCGCCATCAATCGCCAGGACGTGGCGGCCCTGGCGGCGTTAATGGCGGACGATTTTGTGTTCGTCGACGCGCTGGGGAATCGGGTGGAGGGCGCAAAAACCAGGGAATCCGGCTGGCGCGCCTATTTCGCGATGTGTCCGGACTACTGGGTTCGCGCCGATCATGTGATGGCTGAGGGCGACACGATGCTGCTTGCCGGAGAGGCCGGGGGCACGATAGACGGCGAGTCCTGGCGAACACCGGCGGCTTGGAAGGTGGTCATCCGTGACGGCCGCGTTGCGGAGTGGCGCGTGTTTTGCGGACAATAAGCCGGTCTACGAAATTCTCGGGAGGCGAAAGCGGTAGCGGCATGCACTATGTGCTGCAGTACGATCTTGTGGACGACTATGTCGCCAGACGCGGCGCGTTTCGTCAACAGCACCTGTCGCTCGTCAGCCAGGCATATGAGCGCGACGAATTGGTGATTGCGGGAGCGCTGGCGGAGCCCGCCGATGGAGCGCTGCTGGTGTTCCGCGGGCCCTCTCCCGAGCACGCCGAAGCCTTCGCCAAGGCCGACCCCTACGTCCTGAACGGCTTGGTGAAGTCCTGGCGCGTTCGCAAGTGGATGACCGTCATCGGCGACGGTGCTTCCATGCCCCTGTGACTGGTAGGGCGGACCCCCATAAGCGTTAACTTAAGACCCAACGCCATCGTCTCCACGGATCGCCGATCACCGAGGGTCGGAGTTTCGAGTGGTCATTTAGCGGTATGGCGACTATACGCCCGGATGGATCGGGTCGCGGGTCGGACGGACCGTCCAATACGCTGCAGCGCTGGAAGGACAGACATAGCGGAGCGCGCGGCTCCTGGGCCCTCCACAGACGGTCGTATCGGCCTATAGGGCGTAGTATACTTGGGATTCCAGCGAGACTCCATTTGCCGTGGCGCGATCATATTGTATGCGGAAATCCCGTCCTCCCACAGGGAGCCAGTCGTACGTGAGGAGATCGTCAATCGCGGCCGAGAGATCCCCTGAACGGCTCAAGTACGTCGTGAACGCTTCATATTCAGCAATCGCAAATCCATCGGCAGGCTCGACCCAAAGCCAGTGGTCACGCGCCACCAGCAAGTATTCAATCCGCGCGTAATCAGTGATTCGCCGGGGTAGTCGGCCCTGCGAATGAAGGTAGTCGGGGTTGATGCGGAGGAACTCGCGAATCTTCTTCAACTGTTCCATTCCTTTCAAGACATCTTTGTCCCGATCAGTCATTTCAACGGGTCTCAGCGTCTTTCTGATCCACTTCAGTTCAGCGATAAGGACTGTTGCCGAGTTCTCGTCAGCTATAAGGAGATCGATATCGGGAGTCGGACTTGGGAGTGCCACGGGACCATTGATTGAATGTGGCGGGCAACGATGACGCAGGTCGTCCAACATCTCCTCTTCCTTGTGTGCAGACGCGGCATCGAAAATCTCCGGCCGGAGGATAGAACACACACGGAGGATATTCTCATCCGGGCGGCTGTTAAGCGGAAATTGGGGAGCGACAGCCAAATTCGCTGCTGCTGAATCGAGCGGCACGAAAGGATGCACATGAAAATCGAGCGATCGGACAGGATCAAACGTCAAATCACAAATGATCTTCTGGCACAAATCAGGGATGATCCCGCTCAATTCCGACAGGATTCTGATCCAGTCCTGAGGGGACCGGACCATGACAGCCGACTCAAACGGGAACGCCTCGCACCGCTTTCCCCAGACAAAACAAAGGAATTCATGAGCCGAACAAACGGCGAGCAATGCGGCGTAGAACCGGTTGAACTCGCCAAGTGTGTACGTGCCGAGCGACAGGGCTTCAGCCCGGCGCGTGATCGCATCCACTCTCGCCTCATACTCAGGCATCAGTTCACGCCACAAGGTGAAGCACTCACCGTATTCGAAGGATAGAATGCCGGTTCGCCGTGCCATCTGTATCGCAGTATCGAATAATGCTGTTACGATGTTGCCGGGGTTCGCCATCTGAGCGCGCACCGCCTTGAACGAACCTTCCTTGGGCCTGAAGCCCTTTTGGTATGCGCTGACCTGTCTGTCCCGTGTCGTTCCTGGAGCACTGAATCGCACGAGCGTCGGAGACATCAACTCGGCCAAATTCCGATCCTTATGCCACATCGGGAAACAAGTTTCAAAGTGGCTGTAATCGTGGGCAAGGTTGAGCGTCTCCTCGGCAAGGGCAGCGAGTTCCGGTGTCCAGCGCCTCTCTGGGAGTGTCGACATCGACGTTCCGTGCTTGACCACCCATTTCAACGCAACTGGGACGAACCGAGCAACATTCTGGAGAGTCGCAGAATGATCGGGCGTGTTGTCACCTCTCTGCATGATCGCGCGCTCGATCATTCTAATTCCAGCCACGAGAAGTGCCCAAGCTGCGATCTCAGCCTGATACGCAAGCAGGCCGAGGGTACGGAAGCAAGCGTCTGCCCGATCTTCGATCTGTTGAACGGCATCAACAATTTCCGCGGGAGCTTCGCTCTTGAGATGCCGCATACTATCTGAAATGTTAGCCCAAACGGAGCGGCTCGTCCCTAGCAGCGGCTTCGTTCGAGTCGGCTTGCGGCACGTAGTCTCGTTAAGTCGTCAAGTGGTCGGGAAACGCCGGCTGTTTTCTTGCCCCAGCGCTCGTCGCAGATCAACGGAACGGCGACTTCTCGCTCAGGTGGATTGCGGCCGATTGCCGACGATCCGCCGGGCGAGACCCACAGTCGGCTAACGGCGTTCACGTCAACTATCGCGAGCCGTACTCGGCGAAAGCAATTTGCCGGGAACCAACGCCGCATCGAGGTACTTAACGGGCGTCGGAGGCGTATTCCCTATTTCTGCGTGACGCGGATGCGGGACACTGTGTCTATGAAGGCATCAGACCTCGCTCGCTTGAGCGAGCCGTACAGGGAAAGCGACTGTGCGACCAATGATCGGGCCTTGTCAGCGCTCGGCCTTCCCATGCGGCGGTGGAAGGAACTGGAGGCCCTAATCCTTGACGATTTTATCGAGCACTATCCGTATGGGATCGGGTGGTGGGCACCACATCCTGGCACTAGCCGCCGAATACTGATCAGCGATCAGTTATATGCGTGTGTTGGCAGCGTCTCCGCAAACATGATCGAGGCTGTACTTCATTGGCTTGAATATCAGGATTGCGCCGAACGTGACAGTGAGCGGTTTGCAGATATCGTGCAAATTCGTGATGGGCAGCTTGATGTAGTTCTGCCGCGCCCCCGCAACGCCCTGGAAGAACTCAGCCGTGAAATGGTCGTCATGCACATTGCCGGCATGGCGCGAGCGCTCTCAGCAGCATTGGACTGTCTGGCGGGCGCAATCATCGGCGTGATCGCAATTCCGACACCGATTCTTACCGCTGACCTCGGTAGAAAGATTCGGGAATTTTTCACAAAGATCGGCCAAGGCACGACTGATGGAGAGAAGGTGCAGGCTGCCTTCTATAGGAACTTCAGCGAAGTTATCGCATCTGTCGGTCCGGATGGATGGCTGCAATGGGCCCTGGAATTCAGAAACATGCTCGTTCACCGCGGACGCAGGCTTGAGAACGGCCAGTTTGTTCCGAAATTACCTCAGCTATATGGCCCGGACGGAGAACAGATATTGCGCGCCCGCCGCCTGACATATCTTCCCAGAAACCCGAGCATGTCTGACGTTGAGGTCTGGCGGGAGACACCGATGACGTCGATCCGAGACCCGCTTGAAGCGCTGGTTCTTACCGAGGACGCCGCTCAAACCCTTAGTGGATTGCTGGACAGCACGAAGGCACTGATAAGCGGAACCGCGAAGTTGCTCATCGAGGTATGGGAGTGGCGTCGAGATAACCCGCGGATTCTTAAGCAGCCAGCAGCGCAATGGCCGAAAGGCGCCGCAACTACGCCGGCGTTGGTGTTTCAAGGGTACGCACCACGCTCGCGGGATCTATCTTCCTCGGTTGCCTCCGCTCATCCGATCGTCGAGCGGAGGTTTCTCGCGGCCTCGTTAGATGATGCGTCACGGTCGCAATGGGACACGTTCGACTGACATCGCGAAGTCCTCCTTGGCCAACCGGAACTCGGGCAGCAGCGTTCAAGTTGCCGTATAACGCCCGAACCGTTGAAGTGGAAGAATAGTTTTTCAGTACGCATCGGCTGGTGGACGGCGGCGGGAGGTTGCGCAATGCCTGTGGGGTACGGCGAATCTGGATTCCGAGCGCCGATCACCCAACGGTTTCCGAAACAACCTCCCTGTCTTTGCCAGATGGCCGCGCCGGTTTGGACCGGCGCGCTCTCCTCCATGCTATAGGTCAGG
>Ga0182024_10001284_pt1 | contig 64985 bp, 66 predicted proteins | sample P32metaG_FD_120480 | JGI IMG/M metagenome (GOLD analysis project Ga0182024, IMG submission 120480) | Permafrost microbial communities from Stordalen Mire, Sweden - P3-2 metaG (Illumina Assembly) | ecosystem: Environmental > Terrestrial > Soil > Wetlands > Permafrost | place: Sweden: Stordalen... | reverse complement strand
TGGGTGGGGGGGGCCCCCTCGCCCGCGCGGCCCCCCCGGGTCGGTCTCTGAATGGGGCCGAGGGGGGCGTCGCCCGGGGGCGGGGGCGCCCGCCCCACGTTGCGGACTTCTGAGGCAGGACAATGAAGCATCGTGCTCGAAATCATCCGCGACGCCATTCGCAAAATTCCGAAAGGCAAAGTATCCACCTACGGCGACGTCGCGCGCGCGGCGGGCTTTCCTGGCTGCGCCCGTCAGGTGGTTTGGGCGCTCCGAGGGGCTCGCGGGCTGCCATGGCATCGTGTTGTAGGCGCGAAAGGGAAGATTTCGCTCCCCGGCGAAAACGGCCTCGAACAACGGTTGCGGCTTCAATCGGAAGGCGTCGTCTTCCATGGCGCGCGTGTGTGGATGGAAAAGCACCAGCACGAATTTGGGAAGGCGCGCCGCAAGCCTGTATCCTGAAATCATGCCGCTTCCCCGCATGCTCCCGGTGCGCCAGCACTTCCCCGACCGCTCCATCCCCGACGTTCGCGGCGAGGTTTTGCGCCAGCTCTCCACGCGGCAATTCGCTTCGCGCGTGCCTGCCGGAGCCCGCATCGCCATCGGCGTAGGCAGCCGCGGCATTTCCAATATCGCCACCATCACTCGCGCGGCCGTCGATTACTGGAAGTCGCAAGGCTCGCGCCCGTTCATCTTCCCCTCCATGGGCAGCCACGGCGGCGCCACGGCCCAAGGTCAAGCCGATGTGCTGGCGCACTATGGCATTCATGAGGCCACCATGGAATGTCCCGTGATCAGCTCCCTGAATGTGGTTTCCACCGGCCGCACGCCGGAAGGCATCGAGACGTTCATGGACCGCAGCGCATTCGACAGCGACGGCGTCATGGTGATCGGCCGCGTGAAGTGGCACACCGACTTCTCGGGCAAGCTGGAAAGCGGCTTGTTCAAAATGACCGCCATCGGTCTGGGCAAGTTCGCCGGCGCCCAGCGCTATCACATCTATGGCTACAAGCTCGGCCTGGAGCACGTCATCCGCACCGTCGGACGCCAGGTGCTCAGCTCGGGGAAAATACTCGGCGGCGTGGCCGTTCTCGAAGACGCCAACCACAACACCGGGCGCGTGGTTGCCGTGCCCGCTGAAGAGATGGAGCGAACCGATGAGGAACTACTGGTCGAGGTCCGCGGCTGGATGGGCCGCCTTCCCTTCCCGCTCGACGTTCTGATCGTGGACGAAATCGGCAAGAACATCAGCGGTTCCGGCATGGACAGCAAGGTGGTCAACCGCAGCGTCCATGGCGAGTCCAACCCCTGGCCCGGCGAGCCGCGCATCGAGCGCATTTTCATCCGCGATTTGAGCCCGCATACCTATGGCAATGCGATGGGCGTGGGCATGGCGGACGTGGTCCACGACAGGCTGCTCGCAAAGATCGACTGGGAAGCTACGCTGGTGAACTCTCTGACCGCGAACACTCCCACCGAGATACGCACCCCCATTCATTTCCCTACCGATCGGGAGTGTCTGGAGCGAATTTCCACCGTGGTTGGGCGTTTGGATCCGTCGGAAGTGACCTGCGGCTGGATCAAGAATTCGATGGAACTGGGATTTCTTCGCTTAAGCGAGAATCTAAGGGACCAAATCGTCGAGAATTCGACGCTCGACATCGTCGGACCGGCGGAGGAAATAGAAGCGGACGAGGAAGGTAACTTCACCGGATTCGCGTCCCTTGAGAGTCCGGCGGCCGCACTGGCGCATTAGGCCCCCGGATTACGGGAGTCCTAAAGTCCAGCGGGTTAACTTACGTGGGTTAGTTTAAGCGGATAGGCGAAGCAGAGGGTTGTCTCCTCGCCCATCCGCCAAATGATGATGGCTAGCTCGCGGCGGCCGTCATAACACTGGAAACTTTGCTGAAGATGGTGCTAATGCTGGAAGAAACGCCTGGCATGATCGCGCCCGCGGCTACCGCGACGAAACCCGCCATCAACGCGTACTCGATCAGGTCCTGGCCTCGAGTATCCTTCCACACCTGCAGCTTCAGAACTAAATTTTTGATCCGTGTCATTGTCTCTCCTCTCCCTAGCGAAGGATTCGTCCTTCACTATTGGTAAGTTATCACCCAAAGCCGGTACATTAAATCAGGGTAAGCCCCTAGAACGCACCTGAAATCGCCCCGTCGCGCCGGATTGTAGAGGGTTTGTCATAGTACTTTCTTCCTCCCTGGGTCTAAAACGGCTTACACTAGGCCTTCCAGCTTTTTTCATCACCCAAACTCCGAAACCAGCTAGCGCCACCGTCATCAACTGAAGGTGCAAAAACTCGGCGAATGATTGAGTTACCCATGGAACCAGATAGAGCGGCAGAAGCCAGCCCGCGAGGGTATTCCGGTCCGACGCCACCAGCGCCACCGCAATCGCCACCAGGATGGCGTCGTATATAGGCACATACGGATTTACCACTAAAGTGAGGCACAGAGTCGCGGCCCAAAGCCGTCTGTCGGTCCGGGGGCCGGCCGGCGAAGACCTATCCGACCTCCACCACGCCCGCCCCAGCCAACCCACCGCGACGACCGCCACCGAAATCGAAAGGGCGGCCACCAGCCCCGCCTGACTGCCCAGCAACAGATGAAAAAAGGCCAGCATGTCTACATACTTGGCCAGATGCCAGGCCTCACCGGGCTTGGGAGCTATATTCGGGTTCATCGCCAATGCTCGCAACCAGGCGCGGCAACCATCCAGACCCACCGTCGCAACGGAAAGCAAGGCCATCGCGATCCCGCCTGCGGCAAAACCGCCCACCACGCGCCAACGGCGGCCCACCACCAACATCAGCCCCGGTAGCGCCACTAGCGTCGGCTTGAACAGGCACAGCGCCAGAACGAAACCCGCCAGCACGCGCCGGTCGTTTTCGAGGCACCAGAAGAACACCACCCAAATGGCGAAGACGACCACCGACATTTGTCCGCCAATCCAGGTCTCAAACAGAAACGGCGTCGAGGACAGCGCCAGCAGAAAGCCGGTTTTGCGGTCCTCCGCGTTCAGACCCATGGTGCGGAACAGCAGCGCCAGCGCGGCTATATAGAGGCCCGCCGAGAAGCCCAGCCAGGCTACATACGCCCACGCGTACGGCAGCAGCGCGAACGGACGGAACAGCGATGCGATGAAAGGAGCTTGCCCAAAGATCAGCATCTGCGTTTCGGGCATACCCGGAAGCGCGGCATGCTGCAGACTGGTGGCCAGCCTGAGGTCGTACACCCGGGCGGGCGCAGCGTCGTTCAGAATCTTGCCGACGGTGTAAAACTCAACGAAATCTCCGCCCAGCGGCCGTCCCAGAAAGGTCCTGCCCTCTAAACCCAGCAGCACCGAAACGCAGCACAGGATCACGCCGATCGCGATCGCCATCCAAGCCAAGGCATGCGCTTCGCGGCGTCCCGGCGCCGGCCCGAACCAGCGCCAAATTCCTGCGTGCTCCAAGTCCACAGTTTTCATTTGGACAGCGCCGGTTGCAAGCAGCTCAAAGTAACCCCGGCGTCCTCTTTCAGTATCCAAATGTCGCGATTCGCATAGTGCCGGATCAACTCCGCATCCTTCGCCGCGCCGAGCGACCGCGCCCACACCACCTTCGATCCGTCGATGTCGGCGTGGTTATAGACCAGTTCTTCATAGATCTCATGACGCCGCCCATAGCTCACCAGCACCAGGTGCTCGCCCGGTTGCTTTTCAAGCCGCTCCTCGATCGCCGCGTGCTTGGCGTTCGTGAGATATTCACGCGACCCCATCAGGTACTTGTTGGCGGGCGTCAGCAGCCCCAATGCGGTGGGCAGCGCGAAGACCACTAGCGCGCCCCACATCAGATAAGCGCCTTCAGCACCCGGCCATGCGTTCCTCAGCGCCCGTAGGGCGCACGCAGCCAGTAAATAGGCCAGCACGGCTTCGGAGGCAGCATAGTGCGGATAGGCGCGCGTGTCCAGCGCCGGTCCTACGTAGGCGGCCAGACCGAGCACCAGCGCTCTCCTTGCAACCCGGTCGCGCCACAGCGGACGCGCCACTAAAAGCATGCACGCCGCCAGCGGCAGACCCAACAGGAATCGCACGAGCATCAAAAAATCCCAAGCGTGAGCGGCCAGCACCTCGTGGTGAGCTTTCAGCTTTTCATCGCGATCCGCCTGCCAGAAGTCCCGCAGGAACGCATTGCTGTAAGCCGGCGCGGGACGCACCTCGGTCTGCCACAATACTGGCTCCAGCAGCGCGTACTGCCGATCGTGCGCAACATAAGGCAGCTCCATCGCATGCCCGGTGACCCGAACGTTGTAATACGCCATCCACGCCGCCACCGGAATCAGCAGCAGCGCCATCGGAACTATCGCGCGCCTGAGGACTACACTAATGGCTGCCCCGCCGCAGATCCATTCGAAAACCAAATAGCCCGAGCAAACCACCGCGAACACCAGCCCCTCGAAAGGCCGCGTGTTGGCCAGGAGCGCCAATCCCGCCGCGAAAGCCAGGGCGGAGGATGCCCGCGGCCGCTCTATTAATCGTGGCATCGCGCCAATCGACAGCGCGCCTCCGATGGCCGCGCACGTGCCTCCCCAGTAGCTTTCGGTCCAGTAACTCACGATTCCGATGTGCAGCACCGCGATCAGGCTCCCTGCCAGCGCCCACACCGGCGGTAGCCAGCCCTGCAGCGCCCAGCACAGCACCGCGCACAGCACCCCCATGCTTAACCACACCCCCACCCACGGCTGGCCCGTGAGCTTCTGCGCGGCCGCCATCACCAGACCCGAGAGCGGCGGATACTTCGATGCGTACACCGGCCGGATCAACTCTTGCAGGGTCTCGAAGTGTTGGGCCAGCGCGGGCGTCGGATTCGCCAGCCGGCCGTGAGCGAATGTATCGCTCGCCAGCAGATAGCTGAATTCGTCCTGTATCGCGGGCCGAGGTATGGGCAGGATGGGAAGCAGCAAGGCGCGCGCCAGCAGCGGCAGCAATCCCGCCAACGCGATGGCGAGCGTTTTCTTTTCAGCCAGACGTGCGAATGCGGATTCCAGCGCCGCGAGCATCACGCCAACCGGAGGTCTTTGAAGTCATCGATCAGCGCGAAGTCGGTGTGCACCGATGCGATGGTCTCGCCCCGCTGTTCGATGCGCCCCGGACGCACATGGCCCAGGTCGGCCGCCATGCGCAGGTAGTTCACCTTCTCCGGGTCGATGCCCATGATGCGGCAGCAGGTGGAATCCACCGCCACCAGATCGCTCCCCATCACCAGCACGCCCACCGGCTTGGGTGTGCCCTGGATGGGCCCGTTCCCTTCCATCCCGACGACGCCGTCCACGATGGCAAAAGCTTTCTTCCCAAACTGGCGATTCAGCGCCACGATGGATTCTGGAATCCCGTAGTAGTGCAGCTTGTTTTTCGGCCACCCATACACCGATCCCGGCACCACGCCAAAGAAGTTTTTCATCGAGAGCGTCGCGCCCGCCCAATGATGCGTTTTCATCTTGGCGAGCGACACAATCAGGTCCGCGCCCAGCACCGTGTTCGGAAAATAGAACTCCGGCTCGCCGCCAAATCCCTTCACCGGCGACACATCGTCCCGGTTCAAATCGGTAAAGATGCGCTCAAACTTGGGGATCGTCGCGCGGTAGCGTGCGTCGTCGGCCATATCCAGCGTGTCGCGCCGGTGCCCCGGCCCTTCGCCGATCTTCACCTCGGCGGCGCCTAATTGATGGAATACTTCAACGGCCGCGGCAATGACGGCGGCATTCGTATTGATGACCGTGGCGGGGTCAAACTCCACCAGGTTGGGCTTCAGCAAAACTCGCTTGCCGCGAACGTCCAGGCCGCATTGGCGAATGCCTTCGAGCATGCGGCAGACCAGGTCGTCGGAATACGACCGCGCTCTGACGATGGCTACGGCCGATTGGCCCGCCGGACCATCCGGCAGCGGCGCCGGCTTCTGAAGCTTTTGCAGCCTGGTGCCACCGTAGGCTCCCACGACTGCCGCACCGGAGAGCAAAGCGAACTTGCGTCGGGTCATGCTTGGCCTCCCGCACGGAACAATTTGTAATTCCCTTCCGGATGTCCTAGCGCTTCGAGTGACGCCAGCAGCACGTCATTCGACGGACCGTTGGATCCCCACGCGCTTTCCTGAGGCGCCGCTACGTTTCGGCCATGGCAGCGCAGCGCGATCTGCAGCCAGGCTTTTCCCGACGAAGACTTGGTCTCGGCGCGGAATCGCTCCGCCAAATCCAGGGCGCCCGGGAATTCCCGTTCGTTCCGCCCCTCCAGTCCCAGCAACGCCATGCCCGTGGTCTCCGGAAACGAAGGGAGATCGACATACAGCATGTTGGGAGTCCCATAATTCCAACCGCCGTCGGTGCAGCGGCGGCTCAGGACCAGGTCTTCGCCGTCGCGAACGCGCCGTTCCACTTCCGCGCCGCGATAGCCGCCGGCCACCTTCTTTAACGCCGTCAGAGTGTGCGCCGTCGGCTCAATCCACGTCGCATTCCCGTCGCGCCACGGCCAACCTTCGTGCGAAACATCCAGCCGGGCCTTGATCAGATGGAGGAACGATCCGGTGCGCGTCCACATGTTGTGCTCGGCCCCCACCACGCGCAGTAGCCAATCCACCGAGGCGCGAACACTGGCGTCATTCACGCCGCGAATACGCGCCAGGGTCAGGGCCTGCGCCGTCACCCAGGTTCCCTCTTTTACTTCCCCGCTGGGCTGAAAGCTCCCGTCCGGGAGTTGCCAGGAACGCACCAGTTTCCACGCCCGATCCAGGTCCGGGTCTGAACCAGTCCCGTGCAGCGCCAGCATCGCGTAACTGGTCGGTTCCAGCCAGGACCCCTTGCCGGGAAAATAGCTCCAACCTCCATCCGCGTTCTGGTTTGCGCGGAGAAACTCCAGACGCGATTCAAGATACACTCCGGCCACGGTGAGAAGATCGGCGGATTCAGGGAAAGTCTTTAGTGTCCGAGCAACTCCCTTATGGGGCGCCCGGGAATAGGTTTTATGTAAATTGGTTGCATGCCTCATCAGTCTCTCCTCCGAAGCTTTGCACTGTTTATCGCTCTCGCTCCGATCCCAGCGAGCGCTGTAGATTCTGGCCCGGTCGTCGCCGTGACTGGTGGGCGAGTGCGCGGCGCGGCGCTCGACGGAGGCGTATCCGTCTTCAGGGGTATTCCGTTCGCGCGGCCTCCGGTAGGCGACTTGCGCTGGCGCGAACCGATGCACATCAAGCCGTGGAACGGGGTGCGCGATGCGATGGTGTTCGGAGCGCCGTGCGCGCAGAACCCTTATTTCGTGCCCAACGCCAGGGAAGTAAGCAAAGAAGACTGTCTGTTCCTGAACATCTGGTCTCCGGAGTGGCCGATCAAGTCGCCGAAGCCCGTTATGGTCTGGATTCCGGGTGGCGGAAACTTCGCAGGTGCGAGCGGGGATGGTGTCTACAACGGTCAAAATCTAGCGCGGGACGGGGTGGTGGTGGTTACTATCAACTACAGGCTCGGCCTATTCGGTTTCTTTGCATACCCGGAACTCACGCGCGAGTCGCCGCATCATGCGTCAGGAAATCAGGGGATTCTGGACCAGATCGCCGCGCTTCAATGGGTCCATCGGAACATTGCGAGATTCGGCGGCGACCCGGCCAATGTAACCATATTCGGAGAGTCTGCCGGTTCGGTGGACGTGAGTGTGCTAATGACATCGCGGCTCTCGCGAGGATTATTCCGCCGCGTCATCGGTGAAAGCGGGGCCGTAACGGTGCTCACTCCGGAAGGCAGAGTTCTAGTCGGCGATCCGCTGACGCTGGCACAAGCGGAGAAACAGGGCCAATCGTTTGCCGAACAGTTGACGGGTGGGGACGCTTCTTTGAAAAAGATGCGCGCAATCGCGGCCGACGAGATTCTTCGGAAAGAACCGGATTTTTTGCGATCTCCGCCACAGGAATTGGGCATTATCGTTGACGGCTACGTTTTTTCGAGACGCCCTGCGGACGTGTTTGTAGCGGGCCAAGAGCATCACGTCGAACTCATCCTTGGCAATAATTCACGCGAGAGGATTCCAGGGACAACTCCTCCATTGGATCTGAAGAAAGCTGTCGAAGCGAGCTATGGTCCGATTGCGTTGCGGGCACTCCCGATTTACGCGGGCACAGCCGATCCTCTATATGGCACGCCGGAGGATCAGTGGGCCACCGATACTTCCTTCCGGTGTTCGGCGGTATTGCAATTGATGTGGCACGCGGCGGCGGGAAATCCCGCATTCGAATTTCAGTTCGATCGGGCCCCTTCAGGCCGTGAGAGCGTGGGCGCGACGCACAGTGCGGAAATGGAATACGTGTTCGACACATTCGGGTCGAGGACTCCAACTCCAGCGGCACACTACGACGCCGTGGACCATGGCATTTCCGACGCCATGCAGCAATATTGGACCAACTTCGCCAAGACCGGCAATCCGAGTGGTGGCACGCTTCCGCAGTGGCCAAAATTCGATCCTGCCTCACGGGCCTACATAGAATTTACTGACGCGGGTCCGGTGGCGAGGGAAGGGCTACGGCGGCCATTCTGCGACTTGTTCATTGAAAACGTAAAGCGGCAAATGGAAAAGTAAATTCGGCCGGGGTCCAGATGCAGGTCCTGAATTGCGGCGCATTCCGGAAGCGATCGCCATCTTCAGCGCTCCCCCCGGTTTCTAGGGGAAATTGAGTTTTCAAACCAGCTCGATACGCAGATCACGGCCGACAGCGTGTGCCGCGCGCGATAGGGTTTGCAGCGTCACCGAGGCATTGCCAGGATCGAGAAGACGATCAAGCGCCGCGCGGCTTGTATTCATGCGCCGCGCCATCTCCACCTTGCTGATTTTCTCCTTTTCCATCGCTTGCTGCACTTGCCAGGCCAGTGTCTCTTTCAGCACCAGCGCGCGGGTCTCTTCCAGGACGCCTTCCTCTTTCAGGAAGTCCTCCAGTGACGAGCCGATATGCTTGTTGCGTTTTTTCATTTCGTAACCTCCTTCATTCTCCGTTTCGCCAGGGCCAGGTCATCCGCAGGCGTTTTCTGCGTTTTCTTGATGAACCCGTGCAGCACGACGAGCATCCGATCGTGAAAGCACAGAATGAGCCGGGCTATCCGCTGGCTCGGAAGCGACGAGCGCACTTCCCAAAGACCATCTTTGAGGCTTCCCACCAGTGGCCTCCCAATCGGCCAGCCGAACTGCACCCGCATAAGGTCGAGCCCGATCACGCGCCGGTCGTCCTTGTCGAGGCCCCGCAGCCAATCGAGTACCGGTGTGCCGCCCGCTTCCGTGTGGTAAAACCGGACCGGAATCTCCGGGCTTTCTTTGCCCATCGTGTCTCATAACCTAGTATGTACCAAAAATGATACGGTGTCGATACACCCGGTGAGTGACGGCCTGAGGAATCCGCATTTGGAGCGTCGTATATCGGGCCAACTTTCCGGACACTATCGCGGTTAACCCTCAATGAGGATCATGATCCTCAATAAGGACTTACTTGCTGAACTGCGCGTGGCGGCGTAATTCTTCCAACCAATTCACGACCACGACCACTTGCGGTTCGTTCTGCCGCCCTTGAGCGGCGGCAGCTTGCGCCTTGACCATCAGAAAGCGCTTGCCGTCTGGCGCGACATCGTACTGGCCGGCCTTCTCAAACAGCATCTTGGGCGTGCCGGTGCTGAAGGCCGCGCCAGCCTGAACTTCCACGGCCATCACTTTGTCGCCGTTCCTGTAGAACAGCTCGCGGCCGCTGGCGGCCCATCGCGGTGTAGCGCCGCCGTCGGTCGAGATTTGCGACTTGCCTCCCGGCCCCGGGTATGGCACCACATAGATCTCATTGCGACCGGATTCATTGGACTGATACGCCACCCAAATCGGACTGCCTACAGGACCGGGGGAGAACTGGACTTCGTTCTTTGTGAACTGCGATTCGAGAAAGGACTCGGGTTTGCCATTTCCGGACGAGCCATCGGGCAGGGGCAGCACGGACACCTCGCCACCCTCGGCCGCGGGGGCGCCGGCTTTGGGTCGCTGCAAGATGAGGAACCTGCCATCGGGCGATACAGAACTCGGGACGTAGGGCGGCGCCGAGCTAGTCAGGAGCGTTACCGGCAGACCGCTGCCGTCGGCAGGCACGGCGCGGACCTCCGTCGTTCGGTTCACAAAAGTCCGGTAGATTAACCGTTTCCCGTTCGGAGTCCACACGGCGCTATTAGCGGTTCCCTCGAAGGTGCGGCGAGCGAGCGTGCCGCGAGCCAGTTCGTACAACCAGATATCGCCAGGCGGCGGGAATTGTGCCCCGGTTTGGATCGGCACGGCGATACGCTGTCCGTCCGGCGAGACTCGCGGGCTTCCATAGGGACGCGGAGGCGCGGATATCGGCTGCTCCACGCCCTGGCGATCTACCCAAACTAACGTGCTGGTGGGCAGCTCGGCGACAGCGCTACCCGGTATGTAGGCCAGGGTGCCTGAATCTGAGAGAGCGAAGCCACCGATCGCACCCCTAGCCAGCACCCCCTCCAGTACGGGCGCCGGCGAACCCACCTGGAGCCGGCTCACATCGAACGGCACGGCAAATAGCGATCCGTTGCGCACGTAGGCGATGTACCCGGCCCTGGATCCCGGGCCGGAAGGCGCATACTGGGCCGTATTGGCGCCTTCCAGCAGGATCTTCTTTTCGCCCGTCTGCAGATTGAGGACTGCCACCTGCGCACTATTCGGCTGTCCCCCGATAGTAAAGAGGACCTCTTTGCCGCCCGGCAGCAGTTGGGGCGCCTCATCGGACCCTCCCGGCTTGGTCTCGGGTGGCGCAAGCATTTGCGGTTTCCCGCCGCCGGAAGGCACCCGGTACAGCGCGCCGCCCGTGGTAAAGAGGATGTTGTCATCCTGTCCCCAGCTCAGATAAATCGAGGTTGTTACCACTGCATCTACCAGAGTCAGCGCCGCGCCGCCAGTGACTGGGACCTTCTTCAATTGCGGTACACTTCCGCTTCCCCCCGCGGCCAGAAAGGCGATCCACTGTCCGTCCGGCGAAAAAGTGGCGCAGACTGCGCCCTCCGTGCCCGGGACCGGCCTGGCTTCCAGTTCATCCATCTTGCGCACGTAAATGCGCGCCGGGTTTCCAGATCGAAAGGCCACGCGCGTTCCATCGCTGGATATGGAAGGCAGGTAGACAGAACTTGCATCCGCGGGGAGCGGGATCGTAAAGCGCGTCACCACGCGCGGCTGGATTGGCTTGGGCTTGAGCCAGCCCCAAAACGCGATGCCCGCGATCAGCGTCATCGCCGCGGCAATCCAACGCTCGATGTGGAATCGCGACCGTGAAGGAGCGGACACGACGTCGGGTTCGAAGGGGTTTCGCAGCACGATCCGCGCCTCGCCGATCGCTTGTAGCCGCTCCTTGCGATCCTTGATCAAACAGCGCTGGAGCAGCTTTCGGATCGCGGCCGGAGTTTCAACGGGCAGCTTGCTCCAATCCGGATCGTTCTTCACCACGGCTTCCAGTACGTCCGGAGTGGCTTCTCCGGCGAAAGCGCGCTGGGCGGTGAGCATCTCATACAGCACCGCGCCGAACGAGAAAATATCGCTGCGACGGTCGACGGTGCGGCCTACCGCTTGCTCCGGCGACATGTACGCCGCGGTGCCCAGAATCACACCGGCGCGGGTGTGCCCCGCGGTCAGCGTCGGAGAATTCGCCACCGACGATACTGCGGGCTCGTCTTCGAGTACCTTGGCCAGGCCGAAGTCCAGCACCTTCACGACGCCGTCAGGATTAATCTTTATGTTGGCAGGCTTCAAATCTCGATGGACCACACCCCGGTCGTGCGCGTACTCCAGGGCTTCGACGACCTGCTTCGCGATTGCAACGGCTTCGTCCAGCGGGATTGGTCCGGCCTCGATGCGATCCGCCAACGTCGGTCCTTCGATGAGCGCAAGGACCAAGCCGCGTGAGTCGGCGGAATCCACGATTCCGTGAATGTGTCCGATATTGGGGTGATCGAGCGAGGCCAAAACTTCGGCTTCCCGTTGGAAGCGAGCCATGCGTTCGGGATCGCGCAGGAACGTCGCGGGCAGGACTTTGAGCGCCACGTCGCGCTTGAGCGTCGTGTCGCGCGCCCGATAAACCTCACCCATGCCGCCTTGACCGAGAAGAGAGAGGACTTCGTAGTGACCGAATTTTTCTCCTACAGCAAGCGGCATAGGAAGTTCAGCTTAGTTTACTCGATCAAGACCCAGCTAGGCCCTGGATCACGCGCCATTCGGACTTTTCGAATCGACGCCATCATCGTTGTCCGGTCCAGGAGGATTGTGCGGTCCAGGAGGCAAGGCTTCCGCAGTGGCCAAAATTCGATGTTGCCTCACGGGCTTACATAGAATCATGGATGCAGGCCCAGTGATAAGGAAAGGCTACGGTGGCCATTCTGATTTGTACATTGAAAACGTAAAGCGGCAAATGGAAAAGTAAACTCAGGCCGGGCTCCATCGCCTTACTTCAGCGCTACCCCCCGGTTTCTAGGCGAAATTAGTTTTCAAACCAGCTCGATGCGCAGATAACGGCTTAGCGCGTGCTGCGCGCGATAGGGTTTGCAGCGTCACCGAGGCTAAGCCAGGATCGAGAAGGCGCCGCGCGGCTTGTATTCATGCGCCGCGCCATCTCCACCTTCCAGGACGCCTTCCCCTTTCAGGAAGTCCTCCAGTGACGAGCCGATACTTCATTCTCCGTTTCGCCAAGGCCAGGTCATCCGCAGGCGTTTTCCGCGTTTTCTTGATGAACCCGTGCAGCACGACGAGCACTGCCGCGTGAAAGCACAGGATGAGCCGGGCTATCCGCCGGCTCGGAAGAGACGAGCGCACTTCCCGAAGTCCGGTCGTCCGGCGCGGGCGCTATGCCGAGCGTGTGGTAGAAGAATGGCAACAAACCGCGCGCGTCACCAAGCGGATCTCTCAACTAGTCTTAGTTTCAGATAGATCGCTCCGGAAGTTGGAGTATTAGAATAAGCTTCCACTCGCTCAAACCCAGCCCTCTGATAGAGGCTCAACGCCTCCATCATGCTCGGAAGCGTATCTGCATATAAACAATCATATGGAACGGCAGTCGCCCGCCGGATCACGGCCTCCAGAAGACGCCGCCCCAATCCGTGTCCCCGAAATTTCGGCGCAGGTACAGCCGCTTCACTTCGCCGGACGTCCCCCCAGACGCCGCATCGCGATCGTCCCGGCAGGTTCATCTCTACATAGAGCAAGCAGCAGCCCTCCGCCATCGGCGCCGTACGCGCCCGGCAAACCCTGCAACTCGTCGCCGAAACCCTGAAAATCCATCGGCAGGGCAAGCGACTCCCAATATTCCCGCCAGAGTTGGCGCACTACAAGGAGATCGTCTTCCGACTCCGCCAACCGAATGTCCACCTCTGCATTATCCCCTGCATCTTGATTCTGACTGCTGACTTCTGAATTCTGAATTCTGTCCCCCACCCCTTAGTACCCCAATACCATGCCAATCCAGGTCTTAGTTGGCTTCTCGTCTAGTCCTGCGGACTCAACAAAATCGGTACATTCGGGCCTTTGACCAAGCAGGCCCGGCTGGCAGAATCATGACGTGCCGAGGAGGAAAAGCTGGTGACAAAAAAGACGATAAACGCATTCCTGAAGCTGAAGATCTGGAAGGATACCCACGGGCAGGATCTGATCGAGTACGCGCTGATGGCCGGATTTCTGGCTGCCGCTTCCGGTTTCACGCTGCCTCAACTGGCATCCAGCATCTCCAACGTCCTGTCTACGGTAGTGGTCATCTTGGCCGGCACCGGCGGCGCCAATACCGCACCTGGAGCCTAGCGCCCACTCGGTCCGTCAAACGCCCCGTGCGCGGCAAGCCGCTAGAATCAAAGCGTGCGGCTTAAGATCGTGCAAGTCGGTGAACCGGTTCTGCGGCAACGCGCCCGCCCCTTATTGCAGGAAGAGATCGCGCTAGCGGAAACACAGCAACTCATCGTGTGGATGCACGAAACCATGCGCGACGCTCCCGGCGTAGGCCTGGCGGCGCCTCAAATCGGGTTGCCGCTCCAGCTGGCGGTGATCGAAGACCGCCCCGAATACTCCAAGGACATCGCGGCCGACCGTCGGGCGGAGCGCGAGCGCCAAGCGGTGCCATTCCAGGTCCTCATCAACCCCCGCATCGTCGAGCAGTCCGAGGAACAGGTGGAGTTCTTCGAGGGTTGCCTGAGCCTTAGCGGATTCAGCGCGCTGGTGAAACGTTCGCGGCAAGTGGCGGTCGAATATTGGGATGAGTGTGGCCAGCCGCACCGCGTGGAGGCGCACGGCTGGTATGCCCGCATCCTGCAGCATGAGATCGATCACCTGTACGGCCGCCTGTATATCGATCGGATGGAGTCGCGATCCTTCATGAGCATCGACAATCTGAGCCGGAATTGGAAGGACATGCCAATCCAATCGGTGCTCGAAGTGCTGGGAGTGGATCGGAAGGAATAATGCGCATCACCCTGCTGCTGCTGGCCGCCGCCGCTTCCTGTTACGCCCAGGTCTCGGCTCGAGTTTCTTTGAGCAATGGCACTCAGGTGACTATTACGACCCGTTCCGGCACCGCCGAACCGGTCGCATTGAAGACCAGCCTGGAGCCGGCCAGCGGTGACAGCTTCTATCGGATCTTCCGCGATGAAAACAACCTGGCTGTCTTTGCCTACGAACTGGAAGTGGCGCGTACGGCCGATGGAAGCAACTTTCGCATAACCGCCAAGCCGGCCACCGAAGCCTTCGCCACCCGCTTCCCCAATGCCGACGGCGGCAAGCCGACCCCGACGCTTTCCTCCCCCCTGGAATCGCCCCTGCTCGGTTCGGGGGAACGCTTCAGCATCCCAATCCCTTCGGATCCCGGGCTGGGACAAAACCTGACCGATACCGTCCAGATCCTGCTCGGCCAGCGCGGAACGGCGAACGATGGCGCGACCGGATCGGCGCAGATTCGGTTCGCGGGTCTAAAAGTCTACATCCAGGGAAAGTCGGCGACCCCAACCGGCGCGGGCGCCGACGTGTCCGGCCGATACGCCATGTTCTACATCCCAGGACACGGCGGTTATTTCTTCTCTAATGAGCCTGTGGATCAGCGGCCGTTCGTCCAAGGCGCAGTAGTGGACGGCAAGCATATGACGCTGACCATCGACAATGAAACGTACGATTGCACCGCCACCGCCCCGATTCTGGTACACGCCGATCGCGGGCAATTGTGGGTCTATCACGATCCCAACTACAAGCCAGCCGGCAACTGGACCCAAACCGATCCCGCCAGCACCAAAGACGAATTCTTCACCGCGGCATCCGATTCGATGCAGTGGTGGCTCCAGTAATTCGTGTGGGGCGGGCGCCCTCGTCGGCTCACTTGCGCCTAAACGAACACCGCGCGCATTTGCTCCCGGCAGATCTCCAGAATTTCGCCCGCCAGTTTGATCCACTCGTCCACCAAAGTCGGCTTCGCCCGATACAGCCGCACGCCCAGCTCGCGAACCTCTTGTTCGTCCTTGGGACTGGCCAGCGTGGTGAGCGCCACTACATTTACAAAAGCCAGCGCGGGTTCCTGCTTGATCACCTTCAAAACTACGGCTCCATCGTGCTTGGGAAGATGCAGGTCCAAAACAATAACGCAAGGTTCGGCGGGCGGACTCGCCGACCGCTGCCGATTCACGTACTCGATGGCCTCCTCGCCGTCGTGGAGAACGTCGAGAACGTATTCTTCATCGTGCTGGTCCAAGGCGTGACGCAGCAGAAACACGTCCGCAGTGTTGTCTTCCACCACTACGATCTTGGCGGGACTCGGATATTTCGCTCTCAATTCATTCCTCCCTGCGGAAAGCTAGCAAAAACATTCTCACGTTAGATGCGGAAGCCTATGTTGTTGTTACGCGTTCGTTAGATTTTCGTCAATCTACAAAGAAAGGCGTTTCAGATTCGCCCCGGGTAACAATATCGTAGCGATAGACGGGAACGTCCACCATCCCGTTTCCGTCCTTCTCAAGTCGCGCCAACATGCGCCCCCGAACCGAGGGATCGGCGACACAATCGAGCACGGGATCGCGAACCGAAGCGGGAGTTTCCGCGAAGAACACCGTCGTGACCAAACGGCGAGTCAGACCGATCGCCAGGATCATGAGGTTCAGATGCGGCCAGCGCGCCTCACGGCCGGCGTAACCGTGACTCGCACCCGGCATCACGGTCCGAAATGAATAACGTCCATCGCGGTCGGTTCGCGCGCGGCCCCAGCCGAAAAAACCCGGGTCGGCCTCGTGAGCGCGTTTATCCAGCGGATGGCGAAATACGCCGTTTGAATCCGGTTGCCAGATCTCAACGATCGCATTCAAAATCGGCCGATTCCCTTCCTCCACCACACGGCCCGTTAGCAGAATGCGCTGGCCGCGCGCCTGCTTTCCCTGGAAGCTGGTCAGGTCCTCGCAGCCGGCCACAAAGTCGCCCGGAAAGAAGGGGCCAATCGTACAGTAAGGCGAAGTGTGCATTTAATCCAACGCCGGGGTGCGATGCTTTCCGCGCAGCACGAAGTCGCGGCGGAACGTCAGAAAATTCACCGCGCCAACCACGGTCGGCGTGGTCTCAAAGATCAGCCGATCGCGCACCTCGGGATCCTGCACCGCATTCAGCAGAAGATCGGTTTCGTTCAGCGGCTCTCCCGGGAAAAAAATCTGGGTGATGAACCGGTTCATCCAACTGGGGCCAAAGATAGAAAAGTGAATGTGCGGCGGACGCCACCACCAGTCCGATTCCGTCACCGGATAAGCGCCTGGCTTGACGGAACGAAACTTGTAGCGCCCCTCGGCATCGGTAACGAAGCGGCCCAGTCCGGTGAAGTTGGGATCGATGGGCGCCTCATGGCGATCCATCTCGTGAATGTACTTGCCCGCCGAATTGGCCTGCCAGATCTCGATCATCGAGCCTGCCAGCGGCGCGCCGTCCTCATCCACCACGCGCCCCGTTACTTCAATATATTGCCCAATCGCTCGCGGGGCGTCCGGCGTAAGGTGCGCCATATCCTCGCCGCTGATTCCAAGCCGCTGCTCGAGCCGAAGCGGCCCAGTCAACTCCGACAACGTCAACGGCCGTTCGATGAGAGGCTGCGATGGATTGCGCGTGAAGCTACGAGGATAGTTCTTGATGTAGCGGGCGAGCTGCGTGTTTTCCTGGTAGGGACTGTACTCGATTTCGGAAACTTCGAGCGGTTCCTGCTGGGTGGCGTCCATGCTGAAAGAAAGCCGATTTTATCACGCTTCGCCGCCGCCCATGCTTTCCCGTTCCACTTTGTCGCCGGCGCTGGCCGGGAGAACGCCTCCACGGCCAGCAACCCGGCGAGAATTGCTACTGCGCCAGCGCGTATCCTGAGCCGGATTCATCCGCGGTCGAAAAACTCAAGTCGAGCCCCGGAGCGGGAGCAAACGCGCCACCGCCCGGCGCCTGCGGCGGAGTAATGACGAAGTTCAGCGTCAAGCTTTGGCTGGTGCCGCTCGCGCCTGACGTCGTCGAGCCGGTCGTCGTTCCGGTCGTGGTCGTGGCCGTTGCTGAAGACGAATTGCCGATTTTCATCGTTCCGGAGCAGTCCGAATTCACTGAATAAGTTCCCGTGTACTGCAGTGCAGTGAATGTTGAGGCAGTCGAGGCGGTCGAGGTTGACGCTGACATAGAAGACAGCGCGACAATGTGGCCGGCCCCGTCAAATTCGAGATATCCAATCACAGCCGAGGGCTCCGACGCCGTGGTGGTGGCTCCGGTTCCCGTGGTCGTGGCTCCGGTTCCCGTGGTCGTGGTTCCCGTCCCCGTTGTACCCGTGCCCGTTGTACCCGTTCCGGTGGTAGTGGTGGAGGAGGCCTCCGTCTGGATCGAAGTGGGATTCAGAACAAACCCGTACAACCCAGTGAGGTTCGAATCCGAGCATCCGTTCTGGTAGAGCACTCGGACCAGTTTGATCGCCAGGCCCGATCCAGACGTCGTTGAGCTCGTTGTGGTCGTACCGGTTGTTGTAGTCGAAGTGCTGCCGGTCGCGCTCGATCGGAGGCTGGCCGCGGAGGTCAGATCGATTTCGGCGCCGCGCCCCAGAACTACGCCCGCCAGTTGGGTAACCGCCGTGTTGGTCCCGAACGGGTCCGACAGCGATAAGGTAACCGAGCAGTCGGAATTGACGTTATAAGTTCCAACGTGCATAGCAGTCCCTCCCGGCGTTGAAGTTGCGTTGACATTCCCCGTTCCGTCGAACGTCAGAACCCCGCCCAGAGCCAACTGGTTTCCCGCCGCGATTCCGCCCAGCAGTTGTCCCAGATCCGTCGTGCTATACGAGTTTGTGGCGGCCGTTCCCGTTGTCCCGGTTCCAGTCGTGCCGGTGGAGCCCGTCGTGCCCGTTCCGGAAGTGGTCGTGACCACCGTTCCGGCCTCACTGGCTACATAGCCATACGAACCGTTCAGGCTCGCATTCGTCAGCCCGCAGAACTGCGCCTGGGCCAATGGACTGATCAAAACGCTGAGCGAGGAAAGATACAGCGTCAACTTCCAATCGATTTTCATTCATTTCTCCTGATTTGTCGTGTTACTGCATTCACAATATGGATCGCTAACTGGAAGCACTGTTACCGAGATAAGTCCCTTGTCACGGATACAAAGAGTGCTTACTTCCCCCGATTTCCCCCTACTCCCACCAAAAAACGAGGTTAGTTTATTTAATACCCAACGCGGCGAATTCGGTCGAAGCGAGATGGCCGCCGACCGGCCCCATGATTCCCGCCCGCGCCAAACGCCCGGCCGCACCCTACCCAGGAGCGCCCGCGCCGCGATATACTGAATCCCAGTCGCCCAAACTACTGTTCGCGAATCGGGTCGAGACCCGTTGGAAGGTTCCGCTCCCGCTCGCGAGGCAAGGAAGTTCCTGGCGGATAAACTGGAGAACACAGCATGAAACGCATCACACCGATCGCGGTCACCTTATTGGCTGTTTCGGCCTGCGCACTCGCACAGGCGCCTAGCGACCCCGTTCAAAAGGCCTTACTCGCCGCCCCAGGGCGGATGAAGAAGGAAGACGTTACCGTAATCAAGTGGAAACCCGACTTCACTTACGACACCTTGCAAACGGGGCGCAGCACACTGGTCTGCTACGACTTGTCGGGGTTTCCCGGACATCCGCCGTTCACCATCGAATGCACCAGCATGGGCAACCTGAAGCGCGTGGCCCAGAACCTGAAGTTCGAGGCGCTGGGTGACAAGGCGAAGATTCAGGCCGCCTTCGAGGCCGCCGAGAAGGACGGAAGCCGAGAGAAACCTGAATTCGGATCGGCATTTATCCACTTTATGGGCCCCGACCAGGAGCACGCTTTTCACCACACCACCATCGCAGTGCCGGGGGCGACCGCGCAGTCCCTCGGGCTGCCCGATAAACCGAGCCAGAGCGGCGCGTGGATCATGAATGCCGGCACTTCCACCGCGCATATCATGACGCCGGGCTCCTAGCATCCCGTCTCTGAATCAGTCACGTGGGGCGGTCCTCCGGACCGCGGCCGACGCCCTCGTCGGCCTCTCTTTCGCTGGCCGACACCCGCGGACGAAGGGCGTCCGCCCCACCTCGTCGTATATGAAGCCTCTGATCGTGAGTCTTTTCCTGATCGCATTGCTGGCTGCGGCGCCCGGCAAGCAGAAGTTCACCGGCGTCGTCACCGACAGCATGTGCGACGACGGAGATCATTCCCACATGAAGATGGGACCCACCGACGCCGAATGCACCAAGGCCTGCGTCGAAATACACGACGCCATGTATGTTCTTTTCGACGGCAAGCAAGCCTATACGCTGAGCGACCAGAAGACGCCGGAAAAGTTCGCAGGGCAGAAGGTGACCGTCACAGGCACCCTGGACGCTAAAACCAAGACCATCCAGGTGGACTCGATCGCCGCGGCCAAATAGACCGTCAGTTTATTCCGGCGCGCTCGTGAACGCTAGCAGCACGTTCCCCGGCATGCTGTTTGAAACTCCGACATACCCCGACGGCACAAAAAGCGTTCCACCGGCCACCACCGGTCCCGCCGCGCCGATCGATCCGCCTTTCGCCGCTACGCCGTTCACGGTTTGAAAATCGCGCACCGTATCGAATTGCCATACAACTTTTCCGTCGGATGCGGACAACGCCCGCAGCACGCCGTCAAAGCCGCCCGAGAAGACGATGCCGGGCATGGCCGCCAGCGGTCCCGCCTGTCCCCGATGCTTGGTCCGCCCTTCCGCCGGAGCCAGCGGCGTGAACCACCTTCGCTCCCCGTTGCGAAGATCCACCGCCGCGACGCCGCCCTCGCCTAAGCCGAAATAAGCTCTCTGCTCGTCGGCCGCTCCTCCCCACACGATCTTCCCGCCGAATTCCTTGGTGTTGTTCACCAGCGCCGTGCGCCACACCACAACTCCGCGCTTGTCGGGATCGAAGGCCCACACGTTGCCGCTCTTCTGACCCGCGATCAGCAAAGTGTGGCCGCCCGGGAGGTCGCGCAGGATCGGCGGCGAGCCGAAATCCTGATCCGGTCCAAAATCTTTGGGACAGTTTTCCAGCGGCGTGGGCCGCATGCAGCCCACCACCCATGCGTCGTTCTCCGTGGCCTGCACCGACCACAGAATCTTGCCCGAATCGAGATCCAGCGCCATTATCGCATCCGTGTTTTTCGGCGCGGGAGTGGTGTACGCGTCGCCGGTGCCGACATACAGGGCGTGCCGCTTTGGATCGATGGTTGGCGTGTTCCATACGCCCCCGCCCGCCGGAGCCCAGCGGCTGACGCCATTTAAGTTTTTCCCCACCACCTTGGCGGCGTCGGCAATGATCCAGGTTTTCCAAATTTGCCTTCCGCTGGCCGCGTCCAACGCCACCACGCTGCCCCGAAAACTGCAGCATGGGTATTTGGGGTCTGAACTGTCGCCTTCTTCCGACGATGCGACCGGCACGTAGACTCGATCTTCAAAGATCTGCGGAGCGCCGGTGATGCGTGCGGCGGGGTGTTCGTCCACACGAACTTTCCAGATCGGCGTTCCCTTTTGGGCGTCCACTGCGTAGACGTTCGCCTTCAGATCGCCGAAGTATGCCGTCGAAGACGCGTTGGCGACTCTGATGGAGACCGCGGTGCGGACGCCCGCTTCAGCCTGAAATGTCCAATAGACGCATCCGCTGTCGGCGTTCAGCGAATAAACCACGCCGTTATCGTCGCTGAAGAAGACTCGTCCGGCCACCACCACCGGCTCTCCGAACACCTGTTTGGCGCGCGCCAATCCAAAGGCCCATTTCAGTTTGAGATGGGGAACCTGGCTCGGCGTCATCTGCGCCCCTTGCGCCGTTTGGAAACGCGAATTGGAGATGCCCGCCCCCCAACCGTTCCACGCCGGACCGGATGCCGACTCGGCCAGGGCAGGGTTGACACTGCATGGATTGGCCGCCGTCTGAGCGGCGAGAGGAAGTAAACTGGCGGCAAACAGCAACGCCGGGAACGCCACAGTGGAAATATGCATTACTGGAAATCCTATAACATTGAGTCTTCCGATGCGCGCCTCCTTGTCTTTGAGCGAAGCCCGGCGTGTGGCTTTGGCGGCCCAAGGGTTCGACCGCGCACGCCCCAAGCGCGCCACCGTCAGGCATTTGCGCGATACGATTCGGCGGCTCGGACTGCTGCAAATCGACTGCGTGGCCGTGGTGTGCCCCGCGCATTACATGGCGCCGTTCTCGCGCCTGGGGCCCTACAACCGCGCAGCATTCGACCAGTTGATTTACCGCAGCGGCGAGTTTGCCGAACACTGGGCGCACGAGATTTCGATCGTCCCCGCCGAGACTTGGCCGCTGCTGCGGTATCGGCGGGAAACCGATCGCGTGCGGCCCTGGGGATTTGAGAAGGTGCTGGAAGAGCGCGCCGAGTATGCCGCGTGGGTCCTCGAAGAAGTCAGGCAGCGTGGACCGCTCGCCGCAGACGACCTGCCGGCTCCCGACGGCGCCGGTGGAAGAATCCCCGGTGCGTGGATCGGAACCGTGCAACGCGGCGTGCTGGAAGCGCACTTCCTGCGGGGAACGCTGGCGGCGGCCGGAAGGCGTTCGGATTTTTCGCGCCTGTATGACTTAGCGGAGCGCTTGATTCCGGCGGAACATCACAGCCGCCAAGTAGACCACGACGAAGGCCGCCGCGCGGTCCTGCTCCAGGCCGCACGGGCCCACGGTGTCGGCACCGCCAAGGATCTCGCGGATTATTTCCGCATGCCGGTGCGCGAGGCGCTGCCCCGTTTGCGCGAATTGGTAGAGTCGGGCCAGTTGGAGCAGACACGCGTGGAAGGATGGCGCGAGGTGGCGTATCTGGATCCGCGGGCGGCGCTACCGCGCAGGATTGAAGCGGCCGCACTGCTGTCGCCGTTCGATCCGTTGGTCTGGTGCAGGCCCCGCGTCAAGCGGCTGTTCGGATTCGAGTACCGCCTGGAGGTCTTCGTCCCACCCCAGAAGCGGAAGTACGGATTCTACGTGCTGCCTTTTTTGCTCGGCGAAAAACTGGTCGCGAGGGTGAATCTAAAAACAGATCGCGCCAACGGACGGCTGTGCGTGCTGGGCGCCTGGTTCGAAGGGCGGAAGTCGCCGGCCATCGCAGCCGCGCTGTCAACCGAGTTGCGCGTGTTGGGCGATTGGTTGAAGCTGAAAGTTTCCTGACCGCCATTGTCGCCATGATCTGCCACCATCGTCAAAATAGCGCGAAGCTTTCACTTGACTCATGGCATCTACTATCATGTGATTTCCAATCAGGAGGACGATCTTGTCTGCAGTCGTTGATGTGAACCCGCTCGAACAGTTTTCGCAGGAGCCGCTGCCAACAGCCGACGCCTGTCTGTTGGTCATCTTCGGCGCCTCCGGCGATCTCACGCGCCGCAAATTGATTCCCGGCCTCTATAACCTGGCGTGCGCGGGCTGCATGAATCCTCAGTTTCAAGTCTTGGGCGTGGGGCGGACGCCCATGACGTCCGAGGAGTTCCGCGCCAAGATGCAGGAGGCCGTTCCCCAATCGAGCGACACTCGAAACTTCGACGAGTCCCAGTGGAAGCAATTTGAACCGCGCCTGCATTACTTCGCGGGCGATATCACCGACAGTCAGTTTTACTCTCGCCTGCAAGCGCGTCTGGGTGAGATGCAGAAATCCGTAAACACCTCCAATCGCTTGTTCTATGTTTCCACTCCCGCGTCCGTCGCCGGTCCGATTGTCGAAGGCTTGGCGGACGCCGGAATGAATCATAGCGACGGCGGCTGGTCGCGGATCATCCTGGAGAAGCCCTTCGGCCACGATCTGAAATCCGCGCAAGAGCTGAACGCGGTCCTCCACAAAGTATTCGACGAGAACGATGTCTTCCGCATCGATCACTATCTGGGGAAGGAAACGGTTCAGAACATCTTGGTTTTCCGCTTCGGCAACTCGATGTTTGAGCCCGTCTGGAACCGCAACTATATCGACTACGTGGAAATCACCGGGGCCGAAACTGTGGGCGTGGAAGGCCGCGCCGCCTTCTATGAAGAAACCGGGGCGTTGCGGGACATGGTGGCCAATCACATGCTTCAATTGCTGGCGCTCACGGCCATGGAACCGCCCCTTGCGTTTGATGCGGATTCGGTGCGCGAACAAAAGGTGCAGGCGCTCAAATCGATCCGTCCCATGACGGCGGAGGAAGTGGCCAAGCGAACCGTTCGCGGACAGTATGGCCCCGGCGAGATCGCCGGCAAACCCGTTCCAGGTTATCGCGAGGAGCCGAAAGTGAAGAGTAGCTCCATCACCGAAACCTATGTCGCGGTCGAATTCTACGTCCACAACTGGCGCTGGGCCGGCGTGCCGTTCTATATTCGAACCGGAAAGCGGCTGCCCCGGCAGACGTCGGAAATTCGCGTTCACTTCAAGCGCACTCCGCAGGCGCTATTCTCCGCCACACCATACGAGCAGTTGGGCCCGAACGTGATCACGCTGCGCATCCAGCCGGATGACGGAATCAGCATCGCCTTCGACGTCAAGCAACCCGGGGCGCACATGCGCGCGCTGACCATCGACGCCAACTTCTCCTATGAAACGGCGTTTGGCTCCAAGGGGCCGCCCGCATATGAAACGCTCTTGCTCGATTCCATGCGCGGCGACGCCACGCTCTTCACGCGCGCCGACGAGGTGGAAGCCGAGTGGCGAATCATCACGCCCATTGAGGAGGCCTGGGCGCAACTGGCCCCTCCAAAATTTCCCAACTATGCGGCTGGGTCCGAAGGGCCGGTGGAAGCGGACGCCCTCATTGCCGGCGATCATCGGGCCTGGCGGCGGCTCTCCAAATAGCCACGCGTCGGATGCTCGATCTCGCCACCAAGCGGAAAATCAGGCTGGCTGCGTATCCCTCAGCTTGATCTGGGTATCCCGGCGCGCCAGAAGCCCTCCGGGGCGGCGACGGGGCCAAACGCAATCACCTTACTTGTTCCATGGCCTTCGACCTGTGTGCCACGTGCTCTTGCACTTAAATCCGCGCCCAACAGCGGTCTCGGCGGAATGAGCTTGCAAAAGCTCCGCTCCCTTTGGTCGCGGCTCTGTAAACGGCTCTTCTGAGCCGCGCGGTGTTGTCGAGTTTCTCACCAGCCTGCTACAGGGATACGACGATGGAACCCGGCGAAATCGACAGAACGTTATAAAATAGGTGCGGTCCATATGAAAATCGCTGCGATCCTTCTGCTGTTTCTGTCCTCACCGGCCTGGGCCGCCCCTGGTAAAGGCGCGCTGGACAAAGCGACGCTCGAAAATTACCTGCGCCATGTCGAACTGTTCCGGGGCGACGTCACCTTTCAGCTCGACGATCCGAAGCCGTCCAAGTACCTGCCGGGCTTCTCGGAAGTGCTGGTGCATCTCATTTTCAATTCCGTCGAAAAAGACGAGCTGTTCTACGTCTCCGCCGATGGCCAGACCATCATCCGCGGCGACGTCTTCAATCTCGGAAAGTCTCCATTTCAATCTAATCTGGACAAGCTCACTCTGACCGATCAGCCCAGCTTCGGACCGGCCGACGCTCCCGTGACCATCGTCGAGTTTGGCGACTTCGAGTGCCCGGATTGCAAAATGGAAGCACCCGTCTTGAGACACGATCTGCCCGATGCCTTCGGCTCGAAGGTACGGGTCTATTTCAAGAATTTCCCGCTCGAATCCGTACATCCCTGGGCTCGCGCGGCAGCCATCGCGGGGCGCTGTGTATATCGACAGGGACAGCCCGCGTTCTGGAAGTTTTACGATTGGATCTACGAGAATCAGGATCAGATTACCGGCGACAACCTCAACGCCAAGGTCTTAGCGTGGGCCGGCGACAATGGAGTGGACACGCTGAAGCTGGGCCAGTGCGTCGACACCAAAGCCACCGAGCCTGAGGTCAATCGAAGTATCGCTGAGGGTCATGCACTCGGTATCCAAGGCACGCCAACGTTGTTCATCAACGGCCGCAAGATTGGCGGCCTGATGTGGCCCGATCTTCAGCTCGTCATCAACAAGGAACTGGAGTTCGCCTCACCGAGTAGATGACGTCACCTGGCGCAAAGGCGCCGGCATATCGGCCAGCACGTAGGCCATCACCGCCATCGCGGCGATATTGGCGCGCAAGTCTTCGATTTTCACTTTGTCGGTGGTGTCCGCCCGCGAGTGGTGCCAATCGAAATAGTGCGTGCCCACGGTGCGCAGCGCGAGTCCCGGCACGCCATCCACCATGATGGGCGCGATGTCGGCCCCGCCGCCGCCCGGTTGAATCGATCCGGCATCGATGCGATCCAGCAACGCGCCGATTTCGCGTACCCGCCCCAGCATCGTTTGCAAATCGCCGCTCGAGCTCAGGCCGAAGCCGGTGGGTTTCTCCGCCCCGCCGTCCATTTCGATCGCCGCCACGTGATTCTTCACGCTATCGCCCGCCCACGCACGGTACGCTTCGCCGCCCGCGCCGCCGTTTTCTTCATTGGTCCAGAACACTACCCGCAGCGTTCGCCTCGGCGTAAGTCCCAACGCGTGGATAAGGTGCGCGGCCTCCAGCGCCGTGATGCATCCGCTGCCATCGTCCTGCGCTCCGGCGCCCACATCCCAGGAATCCAGATGTCCGCCGATCACCACCACTTCATCCGGCCTCTCGCGTCCGGGGATCTCGCCGATCACGTTGGCCGAATCGGCGTCGGGCAGCATGTGCGCTTCCATTTCCAGGTGCGCCACCACCGGATTTCCCCGATCCACCAGGCGCTGGATCAGCAGCGCGTCTTCAATGGTGACCGCGGCGGCCGGGATCTTCGGGAATCCATCGGCGTATTCGAGCGCGCCGGTGTGCGGCGATTGCAGGCTGATGGGAGTGACCGAGCGCACCAGCGCCGCTACCGCGCCCAGACGCGCCGCCCGCGATGGTCCCGTGGTTCGATAAACCACCGTGCGATTGTAGCCTTCATAGGGCACGTTAAAGAGAACGATTTTGCCCTCGATCGCCGCGCGCCCCTTTTTGTCCAGATCTTCGAAGCTCGACACCGGAACCACTTCCGCCGTGATCCCTCGTTTGGATGTAGCGACACTGCCGCCCAGACCCAGGATGGTTAGCGTCTTATCCACCGGCTCCAGCAAAGACGCGCTTTCCGCGCCCCGCACCCAGTGTGGAACCTTGACGCGCGGCGTAACCACGTTGGTCAGCCCATCGGCCTTCATCTGCGCCGCGGCCCAAGCCACCGCCTTCTCCAGTTCCGGTGAACCGCTCAAGCGATGGCCGATCCGATCGCAGAGATACGCCAGCTTTTCCATGCCGTCCTGGTCGGACAGCGCGGCGTCGATCAGTTTGGACGCGCTTCCGCGGTACTGTTCAGTCACGGTGCCCGCGTTCTGCGCGAACAGCGAAACCGCGAGCGCGGAGCCGGCCGCGAATTGGATGGTGACTTTGTTCATTGCGCGTCCTCTCCGGTCATGAATCGAAAACCATGTTCCCGCATCACCAGCCGCGCTTGCTCCACGGACTCCGGCAATACGTAAAAGAAAGCGCCCACCCGCTCGCTGCGAAAGATCACGCCGCCGCTGTACTTGTCGGGTTCGACGGCGTAATCCACGCCCGATTCAGTGAAAGCCGATTCCAGCCGCAAAGCCTCCTGCAGTTTCTTGGCGATGTAGACCAGATCCAGTTCGCGATCTCCAAAGAAATCGGTTTCGCGGCGCATGGGCGCTTCCATCGGCGAGCGCCTTACGCGCCCATGCCTTTCACTCGCGCCGAAAACGCTTCGTAGGCCTTCGGATTTCCGCTGTTCATGTTGTCGATCATCGCTTGCGCCATGGTCTCCAGATTGGAAAGATACTTGGGATTGCCCATCGCTTTGCGCGTCTCGGCGATGTTGGCTTTCGTTTTTTCCCAAACGAAGAGCAACTCGCCCGCGTTTTGCAGGAACAGTTCCTTGTTGAGCGCCCCGCTGGTGACGAACGACGCCGCCATCTCCCAATAGCTGACGACCATCCGGTAATAAGAATCGTGATCCGATCCGGGCGGACATGCCGCCTGATGCTCCGCCGCGTTGCTGGCCTTGTAGCCAAACAGCCAGCCTCTCGCTTTACGCATGCGGTCCTCACGGCGCAACTCGTAGAGCTTCAGAATGACATCCACGTCATGGTGTGTAGGTTTATCCGTATATGGAACAGTGTAATCGGAGAGCTGTGGCTCACGCACGCCTCTTAAAGCCTTTTGGCATAATTGTACTGATGCCGACCGTTAGACTCTCCACCAAGGCCCAGGCCATCCCGCCCAAGAGCTTTTCGGCCACCAATCTGGAGCAGGTGGCTGGCTGCCTGCGCTCCAAAAGGAAGCCCAAAACGCTAGCCCAGATGCGCGCCGCCTTGGAACGCGAGGTGGTGCGCCGCCGTGACAGCGGTCGATACTAACCTACCGTCCTCCCTGCGGCCGCGAAATATACCGTTGACGACATTATGTCTCCCATGACATAATGGGACTTGGCGTGGGAGGTCGAATTCTCCGACGAATTCGGTGAATGGTGGAGCCAGCTTACCGCCGCCGAGCAGAAAAGCGTGGACTTCACCGTCAGCTTGCTTCAGGAAGTGGGCCCAACTCTCAAGATGCCTCATTCTTCGGGCGTCGAGATGTCGCGTCACACTCATATGCGCGAGTTGCGTATTCAGCACGAAGGACGCCCATACCGCGTCCTTTACGCCTTCGATCCGCGCCGCGCGGCCCTGCTGCTCATCGGTCGGGACAAGACTGGGAACAACCGTTGGTATGAGCAATATGTACCTCTCGCGGACGCAATCTACGATCGGCACTTGCGCGAGCTAGAAACAGGAAGCTAATGTATGGCACGGAACTTTAAAGAACTTCAGCAGAAGATGGACCCCGCCAGCCGCTCCGACAACCGGCAGCGTGTGCGCGACGAGTTGCAACGAATGGCTCTCGATGAACTTCGCAGCGCCAAGCAACTCACCCAAGCCGACATGGCCGAAATGCTGGACGTGCCGCAAAGCTCCATCTCTCGCATCGAGAGGCGTGCGGACATGTATCTCAGCACGCTGCGAAACTACATCCACGCCATGGGCGGCGTCCTTCAGATTCAGGCCGTCTTCCCCGACGGCGCAGTCGTGATCGATCAACTCGGCGACTACGAGAACCAAACGTACGTCGTCTGGGCTCGGGCCGAGAGCAAAGGCTCCTACCGGCTGCGCGCGCATCCATTTCAACATCAGGGAGACATACTTTCCACCAAGCTCTTGAAGACCTCGGGATTCATCAAGAGCATGAAGGCCTTGCACCTTCCTGAATCTCATATCTCCGCCATCAGAAAGAATCTGGAATACGGCAGCGAGATCCAGATCGGCGGTAGCCCTGCAGTCATCGCCTTCAGCACTCCGGACCTGGTGGCCGCCGGCTTTGAGGCGACAAGCACGAGTCAAGCAAATGACCAGCAATAATCCGTCTGCTGGACAACGTTTTCTTGTACCTATTTACGCGGCACTCTGCATGAACACCTCGATGATCCCGGTCTTATCGCTTTCTATAGCGGCAAGGGCACCGGTTACCAAAAGTTCCAACCCTTAAATGCCGCGACGATGGCAGTAATGGCCGGAAGATGGTTGGTGAGAGCAAGGATCACGAGCCCAATTACGACGAGGAGGTCGACCGCCGGCCGTCCCCAGGCCGTTCGCCTGGTTTCCGCGCCTTTCTGTCGCACTGATTCGAAGAGAGTGTCTTTCGTAATTCCGCTTCTTTCCTTGGGGTCCAATTGCTAGAGACACTAGCTGTGACTAGGCTCCTGGTTGAACTCTGGCGCGATTATAGGGACTGATTCGGTCCTTGAGACTCCCCTATCCACCGTAAGTCATTGATAATCCCGTAGAAAATAATTGAGAACCATAGGTGACTTCCCAATCACGATGCTCCCGCCTCTTTCTTCTCTCAGCCCGCCAATCTCTTACCCCGCGCACCCAACGCAGCTTGCCTATCACCGCGATATTCTGAACCTGATGCCCCACGAATTCCATTTCCGCGTTTCTATACAAACATTTCGCCGCAAGTTCGCCTAATTTCAAAACCTGCGCTACCTCGCGCACACAAAACGCCCCCACTTGCACCTCCCTTTTTCGTACGCCACTACACCAGGCAAATCCCCAACCCCCAACCCCGGCGGCCACCAGCCGCTATCCTAAATTCATGAAGCAGCTAGCGCTTGAAGCGCTCGATTCGGCCCTGCGCCCGGGCGTCACTTACGCCGATGTCCGCCTGGTGGAAAGTCGCGACCGCGAGCTCGGCACCAAGAACGGCAAGCCCGGCCAGGTCTCGAGCGACGAATCCGTCGGCATCGGAATCCGCGTGCTCGCCGATGGCTGCTGGGGGTTCGCCGCCACCGACAATCTCACCCGCGCAGGCGTGGAGTCCGCGGCCGCGCTGGCCGTCGACATCGCCCACTCCAGCGCCCTTGCCAAGAAACACGACGTCACGCTCGCGCCCGAAGCCAAGCACGAAGCCACCTGGATCTCGCCCTGCCAGATCGATCCCTTCTCGGTCAGCGTCGAAGAACAGCTCTCACTGCTCACCGCCGTCGATGAAGAACTGCGCCGCGCTCCCGGCGTCACGCTCGCGCAAACGTCGATGATCTTCAACCGCAGCCGGCAAGTCTTCGTCTCTTCCATCGGCAGCGTCATCGATCAGACCCGCACCTCCAGCGGCGCCGGATTCGAAGCCTTCAGCTTCAAGGGCAGCGAAATCCAAAAGCGCTCTTATCCGAATTCCTTCGGCGGCCAGCACCAGCTCAAGGGCTATGAATTGATCCACGAACTCGATCTGCTCGCGCACGCGCCGCTCATGGCCGAACAGGCCGTGGCGCTGCATTCGGCCGATCAATGCCCCGAAGGCCGCTTCAACCTGATCCTGGATGGCAGCCAACTCGGACTCCAGGTGCATGAATCCATCGGCCATCCCATCGAGCTCGATCGTGTGCTCGGCTCGGAGGCCAACTATGCGGGCATGAGCTTTCTCACGCTCGACAAGTTGAATCACCTGCGCTACGGTTCCGATCTGGTCAACGCCGTTTGCGATGCGCGCATCGAACACGGCCCCGGCATGGGCACCTTCGCGTTCGACGACGAAGGGGTTCCCGCGCAATCGGCCGACATCATTCGCAACGGGCAGTTCGTTGGATATATGACCTCGCGCGAAACCGCCGCCGCCATTGGACAATCACGTTCCAACGGCACCATGCGGGCCACCAGTTGGGCGCGTCTGCCGCTGATCCGTATGACCAACGTCAGCCTGTTGCCGGGCGAGCAAACGCTCGACGAAGTCTTCGGCGGCGTCAGCCAGGCCATTTATATGGAGACCAATCGCAGTTGGTCCATCGACGACAAGCGTTACAACTTCCAGTTCGGTTGCGAGATCGCCTGGGAGATCAAAGACGGCCAGCGCGCCCGCATGCTGAAGAACCCGACCTATAGCGGCATCACCACGGAGTTTTGGAATGCCTGCGCCGCCGTCTCCAATCGCGATCACTGGGTGCTGTGGGGTGTTCCCAATTGCGGCAAGGGACAGCCCGAGCAAGTGATCGGCACCGGCCACGGCGCCAGCCCCACGCGCTTCCACAACATCAAAGTGGGAGCCGCGTATGCCGCCTGAAACCGGCGAGGCCATCCTCCCGCAAAGCGAATGCCGCGAGATATTCGGCGCCGTCCAGCAGGCCGCCGCTGCTTTGGGCGTCTCCGACGTGGAGGCGCTCTTCGGCGCCCATTGCGCCGCTCTTACGCGTTTCGCCAACAACACCATCCATCAAAACGTCGCCGAGCAGGATCGCTGGCTTTCGGTTCGCGTGGCCATCGATCACAAAACGGCTCGCGCCACCACCAACCGCTTCGATCCGGATTCGATTCGGGGGGCCGTCTCGCAAGCCCTCGCGCTCGCCCGGTCCGCGGCGCCCAATCCGGATTTGTTGCCGCTCAACGAGCGCTCGGTCAATTCTGAAACCAAGCGGTTCGATTCCGCCACGGCCGGCGCGACGCCGCAACATCGCGGGCAAGCTGTTGCCGAAGCCATCCGCATCGTCGAAAGCGCGGGACAGACCGCGGCCGGAATTTACTCCACCGGCCAGAGCGCGGAAGCGATCTTCAACTCGCGCGGTGTCGCCGCCTGGTACGCGGAAAGCATGGCGCAATTTTCAATCACGGCCATGGCCGGCGATAGCTCGGGATGGGCCAAGGCTTCGGCCGTATCGCATGCCGCCATCGATCCGCTCGCGCTGGCCCGCAGCGCCACCGAGAAGGCGCGCCTTTCGAACGATCCGCACGAAATCGCGCCCGGCCGCTACACCGTGATCCTGGAGCCCGCCGCCGTCCTCGATCTGGTGGGCCAGATGTTCGGCGATTTCAGCGCCACTGCCGTCGCCGATAGCCGCAGCTTCCTCACCGATCGCGTCGGCAAGAAACTCTTTGGCGAGAATATTCACATCTCCGACGATGTCTCCCATCCGCTCCAAGCCGGTGTGCCTTTCGATGGCGAAGGCGTTCCGCGGCGCAAACTCACGCTGGTGGAAGCGGGCGTTCCGCGCGAACTCGCCTATGCGCGATCCAGCGCCCAGCGCGCGGGCGTCGAGCCTACAGGTCACGGTTTCCCGCTGCCCAATGAAGTGGGTGAAGCGCCGCTCAACATCGTAATCGCGGGCGGAGCGACGTCCACCGATGAAATGATCGCCTCCACCGAGCGGGGCGTTCTCGTGACGCGGCTATGGTACATCCGCGAAGTGGATCCCTACGAAAAAATCATGACCGGCATGACGCGAGATGGAACCTTCCTGATCGAAAACGGCCGTGTGAGCCGGGGCCTGCGGAACTTCCGCTTCAATCAGGGCATCATCGAATTGCTGAACAACGTGGAAGCGCTTTCGCCTTCCGTCCGCGCCTCCGGCGAAGAAGCTTTCGACATGGTGGCGCCCGCCATGAAGGTCTCGGGATTCAACTTCACCGAAGTGACGAGGTTTTGAGAGGTAAAATAGAAGTAAAGGGAACAAATTGCACCACCACGGCCACCATCACGGAACTGCGACCATTCTGAAGTGGTCGTTTTTGGCCACCATTTTGTTCGTCGTGGTCGAAGTGATCGCCGGCTTCCATTCCGGTAGCTTGGCGCTGGTTTCAGACGCCGGCCACAACTTTACCGACGCGCTGGCTCTAGTGCTCGCCACCATCGGCGTGTACATGCAGTCTAAGCCGGCCGACAGCGTCAAGACTTTCGGCTACCATCGCGCCGGCGTTCTGACGGCTTTCGTGAACGCTCTCACGCTGGTTGCCATCTCCGTTTTCATCTTCTATGAAGCCTGGCAGCGCTTTGTGCATCCGCGGCGCATCGAAGAGTGGACCATGCTGTGGGTTGCGGTAGCGGCGCTCCTGCTCAACGGCGGCATCATGTGGGGCCTGCATGGCGAAGAAGATCGCGATCTCAACGTTCGCGCCGCCTTCGTCCACATGCTTGGCGACGCCGTCAGTTCGGTGGGAATCATAGCCGGCGCGATCGCGATTCACTTCACAGGACTGGCCGTCATCGACCCGGTGCTGTCGGTTTTGATCGGCATTCTCATCGTCTGGACCGCCTGGGACATTATTCAAGAATCGCTCAACGTTTTGCTGGAAGGCCTGCCGCGCGGCATGGAACTGAACGAAGTGACGGGCGCCATGCGCGAGATCGACGGCGTGGTGGACGTGCACGATCTGCATATCTGGAGCCTGGGTTCGAGCGCGCACGCTTTGAGCTGCCATGTGCTGATCGAAGACATGCCGCCTTCTGAAAGCAACGCCATTTTGCAGCGCATCAACGACGTGCTCTGCAAGTACGAAATCCATCACACCACCGTTCAGTTCGAGCACACCAAATGCGCGCTGTCGGACGCGCCCTGCACCATCCTGGTTACTTCGCAGCATCACGAGCACGAGCACTAATCGCGATCCATTCTGCGGCGCGCGCGCGCACATCCGACATCAAGTCGCCGATAACGGCAATCGAGTCGGCTCCAGCTTCGAAGACTTGGGGCGCCGATTCGCGCGTGATGCCGCCGATGGCCACTAGCGGTTTTTCCGTGAGCGCCCGCAAAGTTCGCAATCCATCGATGCCGACCACCGGATCGGGATTTTGTTTGGATGCGGTGGCAAAAATCGGACCAATCGCCAGGTAATCCACGGGTTCTGCGTCGGCGGCGCGGAGTTGTTGTTCGTTATGCGTCGAGAATCCGATGACGGACGCTGCCGGCAAGATTCGGCGGGCGTCCGAGGGCGCCAGATCGTCCTGCCCCAGGTGCAAGGCGGCGTTCAGCAGCAGAGCTACATCGGCGCGATCGTTGACGACAAAAAGCACGCCAGCGCTCCTGCATAAAGCCGCAATGCGGCTGGCGTCTTCGAAGGCTTGTCGTGAAAAAAAGCCTTTATGGCGGAACTGCAGAATCCGCACGCCTGCTTCGAGCAACGCCTCAGCCGCCGGAACGGTGTCGACAATCGGATAAAACGGAGGCAACGTCATGCGGTGCGCCGGGTGGCCAGCGCCATCGCGCCCCACAAAATGCTGTCATCACCGAGTTCGGCCGGGACCACGTCGATGCGCGCGCGCGACCACGCTGTGATCTGCCTCCCCAACTCCGCGCGCAGCGGCGCGAACAGGCGATCGCCCGCCTTGGCCATGCCGCCGCCAATCACAATACGCGCCGGGTTCAGTAGCATAATGGCGGCCTTGATCCCCAGAGCCAGATCGACCACGTAGCGCTCTACAAATGCAGGATCGCGCAACAACTCGCTGGCGGGACGGCCATGATCGCGCTCTAGCCACAATCCGCAGCACATCCGTTCCAGGCAGCCCCGTGACCCGCACAAGCATTCGGGACCGCCCGGGCGGACGGTGAGATGGCCGATCTCTCCGGCGTAAGAGTCCGCACCGCGATACACGGTGTCGTTCGAAACGAGACCTCCGCCGATCCCCGTGGAAAGCGTGAGATAGAAGACCGGACGGCATCCGCGCCCGGCCCCGTACAGCGCTTCGCCCAACGCCCCGGCGTTCGCATCGTTATCCATGATCGGAACAAAGCCGAGCAGATTTGTTAGATGGCCTGGAAGATCGAAATCGCGCCATCCGTCCACGTGCGTGGATAAAACCACGCGCTGCCGTTCGAAATCCACGGGGCCGCCGAAGCCGATGCCGCAGCAATCGAAGCGATGATGCGCGCCTAAAGTCCGGATGACGTCCGCGATATTGGCCAGCATCCAATCGCGGCCGCCGGCGCGATCGGTAGCGTGCGATTTGCGCTCCACCAGGCGCTTACCTTCAAAGACCGCCACGCTGAACTTCGTCCCGCCGACGTCGATCGCAAGTGTGCTCATGCGCCTGCGGCGGCCAGCACTTCCTCAGGGCTCGCAGCTCCCGTACCCCGCTTCTTCACGGCGATGGACGCCACCAGGTTGCCAAATCGCGCCGCGTCCGTCGCAGAGCCGGTGATCGCGAGAGCCAGCGCCGCACCGGCCGAGAAACTATCCCCCGCACCGGAAACATCCACCGGATCGCCGACGGGCAGGGCCGGAAACACCCACTGGGCGCCATCTTCCACCACGACCACCCCTTCGGAACCTTTGGTCACGAACACGAGCTTCGAATTTGCGTGAGCCCGCAAGCGCTGATAATCCACCTCGCCGAACAGCCCGATGGAGGCGGCGCGCGCCTCGCCTTCGTTGGGTTTGAGGATCATATTGCGAAAACGTTCCACTCGAATTCGCGAGTCCACCCATACGATTTTCTTCGTATCGGCCAGCGCGACCTCTTCCAGCAGCGCGCGCACCGCAGTTGTGACCACTCCACCGCGGCGGGTCTCGGCCTGGTCGGAGACGAAAATGACATCGAAGGAGTCTGCAAACTCACGCAGATACTCGATGACCTCTTCCTCAACCGCATCGGGCAGCGGCTGCGTATTTATGAAATCTACCCGCGGCAGATCTTCGCCGCCCGTGGCGATGTTGATCAATTTTGTGTAGGTGAACGTGGAGACCTTGCCGGAGCGAACCAAAAGATCGGTCGAGATACCGCGCGCGTTCAGCGAGCGCATGAGTTCGTGGGCAAAACCATCGTCGCCGAGCACTCCCAGCACCGCAACCCGGCCTATGCCCAGCGCCGCGAGGTGTTTCGCCACGCTGCCGCCCCCGCCGGGCGCCACCTCAGTGGACACGACGCCGATGCTCGGAATGCCGGTTTCGCGCGAAGGCTCAGCCGCCGCGGGATCGTAGGTACACCAGCGGTCCAGACAAATGTCGCCTACGACGAGAGCCGAGTATCTGGGGAAGGCCTCCAGAATCTCGGCGGCGCTGAGCGGCATCAGTCTGGGAAGAGCGACGAAAAAAGCTCTTCACCACACAGGTAGTTGGGAACAATGTAGTCCGCGCCGACGCCGATCAGTCGCTGGCGTTTCCACTCGTCCACGCGGGTGCAGGCGGGTTCCTCGCTCGCCACCCCGACGGCCACGCCACCCACGTTCTTCACCTCTTCGATCTCGACGTAGCCGTCGCCGAAACCAAGGAATTGATGCCCCTGAAACTCTGCCGTGGAGAGAATGCGCTGAATCAGGATAGCCTTGGAAAAACTGTAATCGTCCTGTGCGCCATAAACGCCGCCGTCGAAGTATGGAGTGACGCCGAGAAGGCGCGCCTCTTCCTTCATGTAGATTTCGTCGGTACCGCTTGCCAGATACATTTTCAACCCCTTATCCCTTAAACGTTCCAGCAGGGCGCGCGAACCCGGAACCATAAACTCCTCCGGATCGGCCTGCCCCTTACGCAGCGCTTCGACGCGCTTTTCGATCTTTTGCCATAAAAGATCCAAGTACATCTTCTTGTACGCCAGCGGATCCAGAGCCTTGCCGCCGCGCGCCTCCACGGCTTCGGCAAACGCAATCATCTGATAGATGGTTTCCTTGCCGGTGAGCTTCCAGACGAAGCCCTCCACCAGTGCGCGCAGTTGCTCTTCCGATTCGCCGGTCCTGAGATCGACGAGGATCTCGACCATCATGGGGACCATGACATTCATCCAGCCCGAGCGGATCAACGACAACGTGCCATCAAAGTCAAAGAGCACAACTCGGGCATGGCGGGCGGAGACGCCTTTTCTAACGTTTTCAACCATTCCATTTATGTTACTGCTGGAGCTTCTCCACAATCGAGGGGAAGCTGAAGACTGTGGCGGCCAGAACGGCGCCGATTGTTCCACTCAAGATACACGCGTACCAAAGTAATGCGCGTTTAGTCAGGATTGCCAAGGAGGCTAAGACGATCGAAAATTCGAGAAATACTTCACCAAAGTGGAATCCGAGAGCTTGCCGGCCGCGCAGATGGCTCTCTTGTTCCAAGCCCTGCGCTTCCTTCTGAATGTCTTCGTCGTCCTTCTTGTACTTCTCGGAGTTCTTCTGGTATTGCGAGCTTTGATCGCTCAGCTTCATTCCAGCAAACATATCGCGCGCAACCTCGGACTGATACCTGCGGATGGACTTAGCCTGATAATACGACCACTGATCCGACGCCTTCTGCTGCAAGAGCAGTTCTTCGGTGGTCATGATGTGGCCCAGGACGGAGACGACGGCAAGAAAGGCGGCGAGAATCGCCATGGTGGCGGCGACCTTTCTGTCGAACGGTTCCTTAACCTTTTCGATCTCTTCCTGCAATTCTTCGGCGGAGGGCATTTGACCTTTATGATAAGCCAGCGCGAAGTCGGGAGCTAGGGGGCTGGCGGCGCGATGGTGACGAGCCGGACCAGTGGTCCGCAGCGAACGCGGGCCGCAGCGAACACGGGCGTCCCGTCCCACTGCGATGGGTTCCGGCTATGGTTAGGCGCGGGTCAACGCGGCTTTTTTGCGGGTTTTGGACTTCATATCCACCGCCGGAGCTTCAGGCGCCTTGACGGCGGGATAGTTGTTCCGCAGCCACTTTTCCACCGATTCTCTCTGCGTCAATGGGGCTACTCGTTGCCAGCTAGTGCGGCCGGTCCCAACGATATACTCTGCCATGAGGTAGTTGTTGGAATTGTAAACGTGGACAACGTCGCCGGATTGCGAACGCTTACAATGATAGGAGTCACTGATGTCGGTGTGGTGGTGGTGTTGCATTAACTACAGTTTACCATTTTCTTGAATACTTTTGTTTGCGGGCTGTTTCGGGACCATTTAGGACGTGGGAAGGTTCTGGACTCGTATCATTTCGACATCCGAAGTTGCCAGCACGCCGGTGTCGAGCATTTCTTCCACGGCTGGAACCAGGCGGGCCAGGTTCTCGGCGGTATCGACGATGGCGATCACGATGGGCCGATCGTTGCGGACCAGATGCGCGCGATGCAATTCCGCGGATTCGCCGTAGCCTTCCAAGCCTTGGAAGACCGTCGCGCCGGCGATCTTGAGCTCACGGCATTTAGCAACGATCGCTTCAAACAAAGGTTTGCCCCGATAGCGGTCCGATTCCGAGATGTGTATCCGCAGGATTCTAGCGGGTTGAACCGTCGGCATCGGGCGCCTCCTGTTGGCTATCGTGAGCTTTCGCGCCACTCAGGCTGCGAATCAAGCGGACCATCTCGACATCGGAAATCACGAGCAGACCGTCTTCGAGCATTCCTTCGATGACCTCGGCCGCGGCGTGAATCTTCTCGGGAGTATCGATCGCCGACAACATGATCGGCAGATCGCGCGAGACATGCAGAAAGCTTTTCTTGTGCTCGTGGCCCTTGGCGCCATATCCCAGGATGCCGCGATAGACCGTGGCTCCAGCGATGTCCATCATGCGGAGTTTTTTCACGATCGCATCGTAGAGCGGCTCATCGCGCCACTTGTCGGCTTCGCCCAGAAATATCCTCAGCATCTTGGCAGGTCCGACTTTCCTCTGGTGCGGGAGCCCGGCTTCCGGCTGTGAGGAGGCGCGAGTCAGTTTGATTACCGTAGTATCCTGCACTTCGATGAGACCGTCGGTGACCATCTCATAGAGAGTGGGCAGCAATTCGTCCACTCGCTCGGCGGTCTCGACGAACTCGATCCGAATGGGAAGGTGCTCGGCCGTGGCTTCCATGCGCGTGGTGTGCAGCGCCTGGTGAGAACCGAAGCCGGAGAAGGCTCGCGTTGCGGTGGCGCCCGCCACACCTTTGTGAAGCAGGAAGCTCATCACAGCGTCGTGCAACGACGTCATGCGGTGGCTCACGTCTTCGTTGATGAAAATCGTAACTTTCTTCGCGGGACCTTTAGTCAGCATTGCATTCCTTTCTTAGCGGCGCGCGGCGGCCAGGACCGCGCCCAGCCACACGCCGAAATAGCCGACGACAACGCTGCCCGTCACATAGAGGAGACCCACCCAGCGCGCACCATCGCGCACGGCTTGATAGGTCTCGTATTCGAAGCTGGAGAACGTGGTGTATCCGCCCAGCACTCCCACCACCAGGAACAACCGCCAGTTGGGGTGGGGCTGCCAGCGTTCGGTAAGCAGCGTCATCAAGACGCCGATCAGGAACGATCCCGTAATGTTGATGACGAAGGTGCCGAGCGGAAAGCGGCCGCCGTATTTTTCCATGATCCAGGTACCGGCCAGAAAGCGAGCCAATCCGCCGAGCCCGGCGCCCGTTAAGACGAAGAGATATTTTTCCAAGGGCACTGATCTCCTTCATCTGTTGGTGGCTTGCTGGAGGGGTTTGCGAATACCCCCACAGCGATACCACTGTAGGAGTCATTGGCCATCGGGGCCGTCGAGGGACGGTGCGGGACGGTGCGGGACGGCATTGAGCGGACTCCACCGCTTACTACGCTTATACCTTCACTATACGATGTGACGCGAGTTGCTGGAGAGCCCAGCGCGCTTGGCCGGAAACAAGATCGTTGGGGAAGGCCGCCAGGCGTTCCAACGGCTCGCGAAATTTTTCGAGGCCGCTGTTGCCCATCGCGATGGCGACGTTACGGAGAAAGCCCGCGTACTTGGCGCGCTGGATGGGGCTGTGACGAAAGCGCGATCGGAAGTCATCCTCAGTCATGGCGGCGAGATCTTCCAGTGGCGGCGCAAAATGGCGAGGCTCGAAAGCGGGCTCTTGGGCCACGGGCGCGCGCGAGTTCCAGGGGCAGACATCCTGGCAAATGTCGCAGCCGAATATGTGCTGGCCGATGCCGGCGCGCATTTCCTCCGGCGCCGGACCGTGCAGCTCGATGGTGAAGTACGGAATGCAGCGCCGGGCGTCGATTTCATACCCGTGCGGAGCGATAGCCTGCGTGGGGCACGCATCGATGCAGCGGGTGCAGGTTCCGCAGCGATCGGGCGGGGGGCTGTCGGATTCAATTTGCAAAGACGTCAGGATCTCGCCCAGGAAAACCCACGAGCCGATCTCCTGATTGATGAGGCAAGTGTTCTTGCCGATCCAGCCGAGGCCCGCCTGGCGCGCGTAGGAACGCTCGAGCAAGGGCGCGGTGTCCACACAGATCTTATAATCGTGATCGGGGCCGAGCTTGGCAACCAAACTTTCCAGGCCTCTGCGCAGGACGTCGTGATAATCGCCGCCCCAGGCGTAGCGCGAAATCCAGCCCAGGCCGGCTTCATGTACTTCGGTTGACCGCGGCTGGGGCCCGTTGTACAGCTTGCCGACGCAGATAATGGATCGAGCCGAAGTGAGAAGACGCTTGGGATCGGTTCGAACCGTGGCGCGGCGATCGGTGAGATAGCCCATGGCGCCCGCCATTCCACGATCGATCCAATCGAGATAGCGCTGGCTGTCGACGGGCAACGGCTCGGCGGGGGTGACGCCGGCGAGTTCGAAGCCACAGTCGCGGGCGAGGCGCTTGATTTCCGCGGCAGTCACGAGTCCATCATAGAGAGAAAAGGAGCATCAATACAGGTTGGCGGGCTGAAAATCGCGCACCAATCCACGCTCTTAGATTGTGGGAGTACCGCAACGAAGCAGCATTCAATCTGCATCAATCGTCGGCGTATGGGAAGACCCACTTCCCGAAGATTCGCCGATCTGATCGTGCAGTAGCCGACGTGGGCGTCGGCTGCGGTCGAGGGCGACCGCCCCACACAGTACACTGTAAGTTCACCATGAAATTGAATAGTTACACCATCACGCAGGGCAAGGACCGCGCCCCGGCACGCGCGTTCCTGAAAGCCATTGGCCTCACCGACGAGGACATGAAGAAGCCGCTTATCGGAATCGCGAACACTTGGATCGGCACCATGCCGTGCAATTTCAAGCTGCGCGAGCTGGCGGTAGACGTCGCCGAAGGCATCCGGCAAGCGGGCGGCACGCCGATGGAGTACAACACCATCGCGATCAGCGACGGCATCACGATGGGGACCGAAGGGATGAAGGCTTCGCTGGTGAGCCGCGACCTGATCGCCGATTCCATTGAGTTGGTGGCCCGCGGCCACATGTTCGACGGGATCGTGGCCTTGGTGGCATGCGACAAAACGATTCCGGGCGCCGCCATGGCGCTTCTGCGGTTGAACACTCCGGGGCTCATTTTGTACGGAGGGTCGATTCTGCCGGGCCATCATCACGGGCGCGATCTTACGATTCAGGACGTCTATGAGGCGGTAGGCGCCAATTCAGCGGGCAGGATGTCGGACGAGGAGTTTCTGGAGATCGAAAATTCCGCGTGCCCCGGCGCGGGCGCGTGCGGCGGACAGTTCACCGCCAATACAATGGCGACCGTGATGGAATTGATCGGTCTCTCGCCTTTAGGCACAGCCGCTGTGCCTCAAGTGGACGCACGTAAGCATGGTGTCGCGGCACGCTGCGGCCGGCTTGTACTGGATCTGGTGAAGAGTAATCTCCGGCCGCGCGATATCGTGACACGCAAGGCGATCGACAATGCGATCGCGTCGGTGGCCACCACGGGCGGCTCGACCAACGCCGTGCTGCATCTGCTCGCGATCGCGCGCGAAGCTGGAATTCCGCTCGGCATCGACGACTTCCAGACCATCAGTGAGCGCACTCCGCTGTTGGTTGACTTGAAGCCCGCGGGTAAGTTTGTGGCGGTGGACGTCGACAAGGCCGGCGGGATTGGAGTGATCGCGCAGCGGCTGGTGGAAGGCGGGTATGCGGACGGCTCCGCTATGACGGTAACGGGCAGAACGTTAGGCGCGGAAGCGGCGGAAGCGAAGGAAACGCCCGGCCAAGAAGTGATCCGTGCGCTGAGCAATCCGATCAAGAAGAGCGGCGGATTGGTGATCCTGCGCGGTTCGCTGGCGCCCGATGGCTGCGTGATCAAGGTGACCGGCATCGAGCGAAGCGAGCAGCGCGGTCCGGCGCGCGTGTTTGAAACCGAGGAAGCGGCCATGGCGGCGGCGACCGGCGGCAAGATTCGCGCCGGCGATATTGTCGTGATCCGTTATGAAGGCCCGCGCGGAGGGCCTGGAATGCGCGAGATGCTCGGCGTGACGAGCGCAATCGTCGGCGCAGGCCTTTCCGATAGCGTCGCGCTTCTCACCGATGGACGGTTCAGCGGCGCTACACGCGGGTTCTGCGTGGGCCATGTGGCGCCGGAAGCCGCGGTGGGCGGGCCGATCGCGGCGGTGATGGAAGGCGACACCATCCACATCGACATCGCCAACCGCACCATCAATCTGGAGATTCCTGAAAACGTGCTGCGCGAGCGCCTCGCTAAATGGAAAAAACCCGAGCCGCGTTACCGGTCGGGCGTTTTCGCCAAATACGTTGCTTTGGTGGGATCGGCGTCGGAAGGGGCGCTGACCACGCCGGCGTAAGAACCATAAGACCGCTCCCTTTGGTCGCGGCTCAGAAAGTAGCGCGGTTGAGGATGCAGCGCGGTTCAGGATGCCACGCGATTCGGGATGCAGCGCGGTTGAGGATGTGGCGCCGTTCAGAAAGCAGCGCGGTTTAGGCGCGCGATTCAGCAGCGAACGATTATGCGCTCTGCGGCGCCGCGACGTGTGCGTCCAGCATTTTCTGGACGTCGGTCTTGCCCACCGCGCCAACCTTCTGCTCCACCACCTTGCCGCCTTTGAACAGCAGCAGAGTGGGAATGCCGCGCACGTTGTAGCGCATGCTGGTGGCGCCGTTCTCGTCCACGTTCAGCTTGCCGACTTTCACGCGGCCGGCATAAGCCTCCGCGATGGCGTCGATGGTCGGCGTCATCATGCGGCACGGACCGCACCACTCCGCCCAAAAGTCCACCAAAACCGGGGCGTCGGAGTTCAGAACGTCTTTATCCCAGCCCGCGTCCGTAAATGTCAGTGTGTTCGCACCAGCCATATCTTTGCTATCGCTCCCCTTATCAATTGATGTAATTACCGGCCAAAAGATTCAACTCGCTGCGAGCCGCCGATACAGTTCCACGTACTCGCCGGCCGAGGCGCTCCAGGAGAAGTCTTTCTCCATGCCACAACGCATCCGCTGGACCCATTGATTCAGATCCCGATACGCCTTCAAAGCCACGCGCACGGTCTCCAACAATGCATCGCCAGAATAGTCGCGAAACTTGAATCCGGTACTAAGCTCAATGGTATCATCCAGGCCACCGGTAGCGCGCACCACCGGGACCGTACCGTATTTGAGGCTGTAAATCTGATTCAGGCCGCACGGCTCGTAACGGCTGGGCATGAGGAACATATCGGCGCCCGCTTCGATCCGGTGCGACAATCCGGTGTCGTAGCCGACCCGCAGGCCCACCTTCTGGGGATAAGTCTCCGCCAGCACGCGGAACATGGACTCGTAGTGGAGTTCGCCCGATCCCAGCACCACAAGATTCATATCTTCCTCAAGCAGTCGCGATGCGGCGTCAGCCAGGATATCGAAGCCTTTTTGGGCGGCGAAGCGCGAAATAATCGCTAGGAGCGGCCGGTCCGGATTGTCCTGCCTCAGCCCGTATTCCCCCAGAAGCGCTTGCTTACAGTCGCGCTTTCCGGAAAGATCTTGGGCCGAATAATTCCGCGCGATGTGCGGGTCATGTTCGGGATTCCACTCGTTGTAATCCACGCCGTTAACGATGCCGGTGACGGGGCCGTGCCGGCGCAGGAATCCGTCCAAACCAAATCCGTATTCCGGTGTTTGAATCTCGCGCGCGTAGCCTTTGCTGACAGTGCTGACGGCGCTGCTCCAGGCGATGCCGGCTTTGAGGAAATTGATGCGGCCATAAAATTCCAGTTGATCGGGATTCATCAGCCTGGGATCGAGCGCGATTTCGGGCAGCAGTTCCGGAGCGAAGAGGCCCTGATAGCCGAGATTATGAATGGTCAGCAGCGTCTTCACGCCTAGGAATGTCGGATCGCCTGGAAAATGTTCGCGCAGATAGACGGGAGTGAGCGCCGCCTGCCAGTCGTGCAGGTGTAGAATATCGGGCCGGAACAGATGGCGCGCCACGCCGATGGCGGCCATCGAAAGCGCGGCGAAGCGGAGATGGTTATCCGGGAAATCGCCGGCCGGGGAGCCATAGATTCCATCGCGGTCGTACAGTGCCTGGCATTGCACGAAATAGTACGTAACACCGGGGTTGGTTGTCTGCTGGATATCGACCATGTAGCCGGGGCCGATGGGAATCCACAGATTCCGGTAAGCCTCGCGCGTGGGCTGCGGATAACGATTTTCGCGATAGGCGGGAAGGACGACCGCGACGTCTTCGCCTTGTTCCGTGAGCGCAGCGGGAAGCGCGCCTAAAACATCGGCCAGTCCACCTGTTTTTGCGAAGGGCGTGGCTTCGGAGGCCACCATCAGGATCTTCATGCGGTATCCCGATTTTAGTTTCCGATTTCCTTGCGAACCGCGTCCAGTACGCCGTTGATGAAGGCCACCGACTCTTCGCCCGAAAACTGCCGCGCCAGCTCCAGCGCTTCATCGATCACCACGGCGGGCGGCGTTTCCCGGCGGCTCATCTCATAGATGCCGAGGCGCAGGATGTTGCGATCGACGATGGGCATGCGCTCGATTTTCCAGTGCGCGGATTTCTCCGAGATGCGATGGTCGATATCGGGCGCCATTTCCGATGCGCCGCGGGCTAGCTCTTCCATGAACTCGTCACTCCCCGAAGGGGAATCCTCCACTCCCGGTTCGTCTGGCTCCTCCATGGGCTCTTCGGCCACTTTGTCGGCGTCCAGGGTGTCATAAAACGCGCGGATGGCCTCATCCACTGGGCGCTTGGTCATGTCCCATTGATAGAGAACTTGCAGGGCGCGCTGGCGTGATCGGTGACGGGCCGCCATCTGCTACTTTTTTCGCAGCCGGCGGATCAGGTCGGCCATCTCGACGGCGGTGATGGCTGCGTCGTATCCCTTGTTGCCGCTCTTTCCGCCCGCCCGATCGATAGCCTGTTCGATGGTGTGCGTGGTCAACACTCCGAACGCGATCGGGATGCCGGTCTCAAGCTGCATGGCCGCCAGTCCGCTAGCCGCCTGTCCGGCCACGTGATCGAAATGCGGCGTATCGCCGCGAATCACTGCGCCCAAGGCAATGATAGCATCGGGTTTCTTGTGTCCGGCTATGGTCCTGGCCGCGAGCGGCAGCTCCCAAGCGCCGGGCACCTTCACGATCTCGATGTCGCCGGCAGCCGCGCCCGAGCGCTGTAAAGCGTCCAAGGCTCCGGCCAGCAAGCGATCCGTGATGAAGCTGTTGAATCTCGCGCACAATATGGCGAATTTCAAGCCGGAAGCGTCGAGATTTCCTTCGGTTACGGGGGACATATGGGATACTTGAGTTTCAGGCCTCATTTTACCGCATGGATCCCGCTTTCATCAGGAACTTTTCTATCATCGCGCACATCGATCACGGCAAGTCGACGCTCGCCGACCGTCTGCTCGAAGCCACCGGCGCACTGGCGCAGCGCGAAATGATGGAGCAGGTGCTCGACACCATGGATCTGGAACGCGAGCGCGGCATCACCATCAAGGCCCACGCGGTGCGCTTGAGTTACAAAGCCGACGATGGCCAGACTTATCAGTTGAACCTGATCGATACGCCGGGCCACGTCGATTTCACCTACGAAGTATCGCGCAGCCTGCAAGCGTGCGAAGGCGCGCTGCTGGTGGTGGATGCCTCGCAAGGCGTGGAAGCTCAGACGCTGGCCAACACCTACCTGGCGCTGAATCACAATCTCGAAATCATACCGGTGATCAACAAGATCGATCTGCCGTCGGCCGAGCCCGAGAAAATTCGCGAGCAAATCGAGCAGTTGATCGGGCTTCCGGCCGAGGACGCGATCCTGGTGAGCGCGAAACAAGGCGTCGGGATCAAAGAGGTGTTAGAGGCGGTGGTGCGCCTGGTGCCGGCCCCGACGGGATCGCCCGATGCGCCGCTGCGAGCGCTGATCTTCGACTCATGGTTCGATCCTTATCGCGGCGTGATCATCCTGGTTCGCGTGGTGGACGGCACGCTGCGCGTGGGACAGAAGATCAAGCTGTGGGCCACCGGGGCGATCTGCGAAGTGGATGGCCTGGGCTATCAATCGCCCAAGCCGGTACCCTGCGACGAGCTTTCGGCCGGTGAAGCGGGGTTCTTGTTCGCCAACATCAAGACCGTCTCCGACGCGCAGATCGGCGACACCGTGACCAGCGTTGAAAATCCGGCGGCGGAAGCGCTGCCCGGCTTCCAGGAAATCAAGCCGATGGTTTTCGCGGGACTCTATCCGGTGGAATCGCACGAGCATGGCCGGCTGCGCGAAGCGCTCGAAAAGCTGCGCCTCAACGACAGCGCGTTCAACTTCGAGCCGGAGAGTTCGGTGGCGCTGGGATTTGGTTTTCGCTGCGGCTTTCTCGGCCTGCTGCATCTGGAAATCATTCAGGAGCGCCTGGAGCGCGAGTTTCAGATTAACCTGATCACCACGGCGCCCGGCGTGCGCTACAAGGTGACCGCGCTGAACGGCGATCTGATCGAAGTCTACAATCCAAGCAAGTTTCCGGACCCCTCGGCGATCAAGCAGATTGAGGAGCCCATCATCGATGCGACCGTGATCACGCGCGAGGAGTACCTCGGTGAGATTCTGAAGTTGCTGGAAGAGAAGCGCGGCACGCAGAAAAAGTTCGAGTACATTGGCACGGGCCGTGTGCTGTTGCTTTACGAGTTGCCGCTGAATGAGATCGTGCTCGACTTCTACGATCGCTTGAAGTCGTCGTCGCGCGGCTATGCGTCGCTCGACTATCATCTGTCGGGCTATCGGACATCGCCGATGGTGAAACTGGACGTGCTGGTGGCGGGCGAACCGGTGGATGCGCTCTCGATGATCGTCCACAAGGAATTTGCTTACGAGCGCGGCAAGATTCTGATCGAGCGGCTGCGCAAGCTGATCCCCCGGCAGATGTTCGAGGTGGCGCTGCAAGCGGCGATCGGCGCCAAAATCATCTCGCGCGAGACCATACCGGCGATGGGCAAGAATGTGTTGGCAAAGTGCTATGGCGGCGACATCTCGCGCAAACGCAAGCTGCTCGAAAAGCAAAAAGAGGGCAAGAAGCGGATGAAGCGCGTCGGCCGGGTGGAAATTCCGCAGGAGGCGTTCCTGGCGGTTTTGAAGGTCGGCGGAACCGAGAGCGAATAGCCAGCCAGCCATACAGCCACATCTATGCTAGTATGGCTGTATGCCCAGCCGTAAGATGACATTTTCGCTGCCGGGGGACTTGGCTTCGATTTTTACGAAGAGGGTTCCTGCCCGCGACCGCTCACGCTACGTGGCCGATGCCCTGGCCGACAAGCTGGCCGAACGCGAGAAGCGGCTCATTCAAGCGTGTGAGATCGCAAATCAAGATTCCCAAGTGAGAGAAATCGAGCTGGAAATCGACGCTCTTACCGATGCAATGCCGGAACCTTGGGAAGATGCCTCCGCGGCGAGGTGAGATCTGGTCGGCGACTCTCGATCCGACCGTGGGGTCTGAGATCAAGAAGACGCGCCCGTGCGTGGTGATCAGCAATAGTGTGGTGAATCAGCACCGTCGCACAGTGGTGGTCGTCCCCCTCAGCAGTTCCCCGCAAGCCGCGCCTCCCCTGATGGTCACGGTCCAATGTTCAGGGCAACCCTGCGTGGCCGTGATCGACCAGGTGCGCGCAGTCGCCAAAGAGCGGCTGGTGCGCCATATGGAAAATCTCTCGGCTGAACATCTTCGCGCTGTCGAAGATGGACTTCGGGAGATCCTCGAACTTGACTGACGCCGCGGACGACCTCCCCTTTCAACATTACTCGCACGGGCATCGCGCTATCGCGTGGATCAGCCGCCGTTTGTTCGATCCCTTCACCTACAGGGTTCAACATGGTCTGATTCGCGGAATGAAGCGCAGGGGCGGACTGGGCTGGACACCGGTTTGGCTCTCGCGGGGCGTACAGACCAGGGAAGAAATGTTCTGGCGCGGCCTGCCGCTTAGCGGTCTGGTGGTCTACGACGTCGGAGCGTTCCACGGCATTCTCACGTTGTTCTTTGCTTCGCGAGCCGCGCAAGTGATCGCCTACGAACCGAATGAGGTGAATTGCGCGCGGCTGATCGAAAACATTCGCCTGAACAATCTGACCAACGTCCAGGTGCGCAAGCTGGGCGTGGGTTCCCAGCCCGGCTCGGGCACGCTGCATTACGATCCACAGATGGCGGGGGGCGGAACGCTCCATCCGAACGCGATCGCGCCGGTTTCACAGCGCGTCGACATCACCACCCTCGATCGCGACATCGCCGACGCTGCCCTGCCTCCGCCCGATCTCATCAAGATCGACATCGAAGGCTGGGAATTGGAAGCGCTGGAAGGCGCACGCGCCACCATCGGCGCGCACCATCCGGCACTGTTTCTTGAAATGCACGGCGAGACCATGGACGAAAAGAAGCGCAAGGCCAGCCAGATCGTCGCATTTTTGCTCGACGCGGGATATGCGGACATCCTGCACATTGAAAGCGGCGAAGAGGTTACGCCGGCCAACGATGCTCTGGCGGCTGAGGGCCACCTTTATTGCGGCTACACTCCTAAGTAGGGAGGCTGCATGTCCTACCAACATCTGATCCGCTCCACCGACGGCCAACTAGGGATCATCACGCTCAACCGGCCCGAGTGCCGCAACGCTCTTTCACTCGAACTCATGCGGGAATTGATCTCCTACTTCGACGAGATCACGGCCGAGACCAACATCCGCGCCATTATTTTGGCTGCCTCCGGCAAAGTGTTCAGTTCGGGGCACGACCTCAGCGAAATGGTGGGGCGAACGGTCAACGACTATCGCCGCCTCTTCGACGTCTGCACCGAACTGATGATGAAGATCCAATCCATTCCGCAGCCTGTGATCGCGCAAGTGCAAGGCGTCGCCACCGCGGCGGGCTGCCAATTGGTAGCCACCTGCGACCTCGCCATCGCAAGCGATCAGGCCGCCTTTGCAACTCCCGGCGTGAAAATCGGACTGTTCTGCACTACGCCGATGGTGGCCCTGAGCCGGGCTGTGGGTCGCAAGCGCGCCATGGAGATGCTGCTAACGGGCAAGCTTGTGGACGCCGCCACCGCGGCCGACTGGGGACTGGTGAATCGCGTTGTACCAGCCGCCGAACTCGAAGCCGCCACACGCGAACTGGCGTGCAAGATCGCCCAAGCCAGCAGTTTTACGGTGGCGCTCGGCAAGCAGGCGTACTATGCGCAGATCGATCTCGACCAGCCCAAAGCGTACGCTTACGCCAAGGAAGTGATGACCCTCAACGCACTGGCGCACGATGCGCAGGAGGGCATTTCGGCATTTCTTGAAAAACGGGTCGCGTGCTGGAGCGGAGAATAAAAGGGCCGGCTACTTCAGCTTGTAAACGATCGTGAAGCGCGTCCGTCCCACTTCGCGATAATTCGCGAGCCATTCTCGCAAGTCCGGAAAATTCGCGATTGCGAGCACGGGGTTGAGCGGCCCCAGTCCGTCCACGATCCAGGTGGGGTCGCTGGCGATCAGCTCGCGCCGGTTATGCGCGGCCCACTCCGGCGCGAAGGGTTGTGAGCTGGTGAGGTGCCGGTCGGCGAGCACGCCGGTGAGCGGCTGCGAATCGAGAAAGCGGCTGCCCGCGGGCATTCGGGTGTAGGCGAAAATGTCGGGCCGGTAGCCCCAGACCAACAGCGTACCCGAGGATGGCATGCGATCGGATGCGGCCTGGCTGTCTTGGTTGAGAGCGAGATCGCTCCAGTTACTTTGCCTTCCGTGCGCAAGATCGTTTGCGAGCAAGATGTAGCGCGGGCCAAAGCGAACCAGCGGGATCAGCAACAGCGCGAGCATGACGGCGCGCCAGCGGCCCAATAACGTGTAGCCGCGAGCGGCGAGCAGCGCCATCACAGGGAGCAGTTGGAAATAATATCGCGGGAAAAACCTCCAGCCCGCCGCTACCGCCGCCAGGGACAGCAGCAGCCACGCGATCATTTTCCATCGCCAGCGCCTTTCGCGGCAGAGCGCCACCGCCGCTCCCACTACCAGCGCCGCTTGAAACCCCGCCCAATTCGCCGTCCTGACGAATCCGGTGGCGAACGCGAACGTCTGCTCGGAGTACATGGCGCCCCAGCGCCATACTTGATCCAGGTACGGCCGGCCAAACCAAATCAGCGCCACAATGTTCGGGACTGCGAAGCCCGCCAGCAGCCATCCCGCACCGCGCCATGCGAAGAACAGGCAGGCGGCCAGAACGAAAAATGCCTTGGCGTTCACCAGCAGCGCTACACCCGCCGCCAGGCCGCTCAGGAATGCCCGGCCTCGCCACGCCAAATAAACGGCCACGATGTGCGGCAGCAGCATTAACAGATCGGGCGCCAGAGGGATTACCGCCGCTGGAATTCCGAACGTGAGGAAAAATCCGAGCAGCAGCGCCGCGGCCAAGCCTTCGCGCGGTCCCCACAGATCGCGCGCAAAGAGCCACAACATCCAGCAGCAGGCGAAAACGAACACTGCGCCGGCGATACGCAGGGTTACTCCGATGCGCGCATCCCACAGCAAATAGATCAGCGCAGACAAGGGTGGCTTATCGAACCAGACGTCGCGATACAGCATTTTGCCATTCAAAACCTGAATCGCCGCGGCTGCCGGATAGGCCTCCTCCACCCATACAACTCCGCTGTGACACAGCCGCGCGGCGAGCAGGCCAAAAAACAACAGCGCGAGCACGAGCCGGTCTGGAAGGTTTGCGCCGCGAATCACTTATTGAATATAACTGTGGCTGGTGGCTGATGACTTGTGGCTGGAATCGAACGCGGCGGATCGAGGGAAACGGATCGATCAGTTTTTGCACGAACGGCTTCCGCAATACAGCCGATCGCGACTGCAGGGCTGGATCGAACAGGGCCGCGTGCTGGTGAATGGATCGCCCGAGAAACGCTCCTACTTGCTGAAAGGCGCCGAGCGCATCCACGTGCAGCCCGGCGAACTGGCGCCGCTGCGGGCCACGCCAGAGGACCTGCCGCTGGAAGTGCTATATGAAGACGCCGACGTGATCGCCATCAATAAACCGGCGGGCATGGTGGTCCACACCGGCGCCGGACAGCATTCGGGGACCTTGGTCAACGCGGTACTGCACCGCTTTGGAAAGCTTTCCACGGTGGGGGGCGATTTGCGACCGGGTATCGTCCATCGACTGGACCGCTTCACCAGCGGCGTGATCCTGGTGGCGCGCAGCGACTCCGCGCATCGCAATCTAGCCGAGCAATTTGCGTCGCGCCAAGTGGAGAAAGTCTACGTCGCTCTAGTGCACGGACGCGTGAAGAACGATCAAGGCCGCATCGAGACGCCCATTGCCCGCGATCCGGTGCGCCGAGTCCGGATGACCGCGCGCCTGGCTCACGGACGCCAGGCTATCACGTCGTATCGGGTGCTAAAACGCTTCGAAAAATTCACGTTCCTGGAAGTAAGAATCGGCACCGGGCGGACGCACCAGATCCGCGTGCATCTGGCGAGCATTGGGTATCCGGTGGTGGGCGACAAGTTATACGGCGCTCCCGCCGGCGCTTTAGGACGTTACTTCCTGCATGCCCGGCAAATCACGTTCACCAGTCCCGGAACAGCGGAGCGAATCACGGTGTCCGCGCCGCTGCCGGACGATCTGGAGATCCATCTCGCCGCCCTCGGTTAGCGGCCTGTCGGACCAGGGGGTCCGACGCGGGCGAGGGCGCCCGCCCCACGGTTTAGAGACAGGACGCTCGCGCGGATTTACTTCTCGGCGCAGACTGGACCGATCCATTTCGAGGCGAACATGTAGTTCATATTCATCGTATGTTCGCCGTTGGTGACCGTCATCTGCATAGAGCCTTTTACGTTCCCTGAATCCACCGCCTCCACCTTCACCGTTCCCGTAGTCTTCATCCCTTCACGATTACAATCGATGCGGATTTCCTGCTTGCTCCCCGAAGAGGTAACCAGCGTGCGCGAACAGGACTTGGTATTGTCGTCCCCCAGATTAAAAGGCTTGTCCAGCTTGTCTTTCGTCAGGCAGCTTTTACTGACTGTGGCCTTGGAACCTCTGGCTTGCATGGCAGCCTGGATTTTGGCGCGCTGCTCCGGCGTCATCCGGTTGAGCACCTCATCCGGAATCGGCGGTATGCCGGTGGCCTGCCCCGTCACCGTGCTTTCCCACTGCCCGGTCTTCACATCGAGCGGGCTAAAATCCGCGGCCGGAAGCGTGGCGCAGAATAGCAAAACAAAACCGATCGAGAATGTCTTGGTCACGTAATCCTCCTCGTATCCATCGACTATTCTCGCTAAAATTTAAAGGGCGCGCCATGGATAGCATCAGACTTGGATAACATCAGACTTGCTCCATGCCGGACCCTTTGGTCTCCATCGTGATCCCCGCCTATAACCCGACGACGTTCCTGCTGGAAGCGATTGCATCGGCAGCGGCACAGACCCACCCGCGCACGGAAATCATACTGGTGAACGACGGGTCCGATAAACCGGAGAGCCTGGCCGTCCTGGAGCAAGCGGCGCGCAGCGTCGGCACTTACCTGGAACAATCCAATCAAGGGCCGAGCGCGGCCCGCAACGCGGCGTTTCGAATAGCGCGGGGGAACCACGTCGTGCCCCTGGACGCCGACGACTCGCTCAGCCCAACCTACATCGCGACCTGTCTCGCCGCGATGGATGCCGGCCACGCCTTCGTCTACACCGATTATCGAGTTTTTGGGACGCAAAACTATGACGAGCACCTGGGCGACTACAACCTCCATACCTTGCTCGGCCGCAACTACCTGTCCTATGCAGCGCTTCTGCGAAAGCAAGATTGGGAACGGGTAGGAGGCTACGACGAAGCGATGCGGCTGGGATACGAAGACTGGGAATTCTGGCTTCGATTGGGATCGCACGACCGCTTCGGCCAGCACGTTCCGCAACCGTTGCTGCGATACCGGCGGCACGGAATAACCCGATCGGATACGGCCCTTGCACACCATCAGGAACTGGTTGATTATATTCAAGCACGTCATCCTGAACTGTATGAATACGAAAACCGCGCGCGGATCAAAGCCCGATGGTCTCCCGCGGTTTCGATCATTGCCCGTGAGCCATCGGGGAATCAGACCATCGAAGACATTCAGACGATCGCGCCCGGTGAATCGCCTCTAGCGCCCACGGTTCTCAACGCACTGGATGGCCCGCTGGAACCCGAGGCTGCCGAATTGGCCGCGCTCGCAACCTGGAGCGGAGGTGGGAAGCAGTCCGCAGTCGCTTCGACTGCGACGGTACGGAGTAGGTTGCATCGGCATTTGCTCAATGCCGAGCTGCTTTCGCTGCGATCTTGGACGGATCATCCCGAGCGCTCTCTGGCTCGATTGATCCCGCTGCGCGTCAAAGAAGGCGTCAACAAGTTCGTCGGACGCCGGTGGTTCGATCTCTCCTTCTACCTGCAATTTCAGCCCAACTCGGTGCTGATGGGCGACGCCGTCGTCGAACCCTTGGTTTACTATCCCAAGCCCGCGCAGGGCCGGAAACGCATCGCGCTGGTGACTACGCAACTAGGACCGGGCGGCGCCGAGGAGGTGCTGTACGACATTGCTTCCACGTTATGCTCCGGCGGATTCGAAACTCTGCTTCTGGCCACGCAATCGCGCGACGATCGTTGGCTCACCAGGTGGCGCGAACGCGCTGCCCACGTTTACGACCTCGCACGGGTGGTCAGACCGGATCGAATTACCGCCGCTCTTTGCTCGGTAGTTGTAAACTGGCGCTGCGATTACCTGCTCCTGCAGAACAGTCTTTACGGATATGCCGCGCTTCCGCACATCAGGAAGCTGCTGCCGTCGATACAAATCATCGACCTGAACCATTATGTGGACGAAGGCTGGGACCAAATAGCGTCCACCGCCGAAGTTGCATCGTACATCGACCGCCGCGTTGCGCTGGCCGAATCGGTTCGCGATCGCCTGCTAGCGATGGGTACGCCCGAAGCGAAGATCCTACTGGTGCGCAACGGCGTAGATCTCGAACGTTTCCAACCGTCGTCTGCCAATGCGGCGAATTTGTTCAAACAGATCCTGTTCGCAGCCCGGCTGGATCCCCGCAAGCGGCCCCTACTTTTGGCCGACGTCGCGCGCGAGCTTTGTAACCTGCGACCCCAACGAGACTTTCGATTCGCGATCGCCGGCGATGGCCCAGAGGAGGGCCGCTTCAGGCGCCGCGTCAACAAACTGGGGCTCGACGCCATGTTCGATTTTCGAGGACAAGTGGACGATCTTGCGCCGCTTCTCGTCGCGTCTGATATGTTGATTCTTCCATCGCGCAGCGAAGGCGTGCCGCTGGTTGTACTAGAAGCCCTGGCGAGCGCCCGGCCTGTGGTTGCTTCCAAGGTCGGCTCCATTCCAGAAGTACTGGACTCCAGTTGCGGAGTCCTGATTGAAGAACCGACGGCTGTAGAATTCGCACGGGCTATCAACTCACTGCTCGATCAGCCTGCGCTTCGCGAGAAAATGGGCGCGGCCGGCCGGCGAAAGGTGGAAGCAAACCACGACATCCGAAAGACGCGGGAAGCATTCGCGGCGATCTTCGATCAAGGCGCTTCGGTCTCGGTCGTTTCCACCAGCCGATCCACCGCGATGGAATAGAGCGCCATCTTGCCGTCCCGATCGCTCTGAAAGACGACGCGCTGGCTGTTGGGAGAGAAGAACGAAGTGACCAGCCGCGGATCGCTGGCGCGATGCCCGCACAAAGGCAGCTCCCGTTTCACCGATCGAACCAGCAGCAGCAGGTATGGAGACGCCCTGCTGCCGCTCGCGCCCACGAAGACGCTGGTGTCGCTGTTGCGATTGAAGACGGCGAATTGGCTGGTAGCCGAAACAAATTGGTCCTCGTTTGTATCGGGGGTGAACTCGCGGATGTTGTTCAATTGCTTCCGGTCGGCAGGGATATTCAGATAGTCGACGGTTCTTCCATCGGCGGACCACAAAGCCGTCCCCAGGCCGCCCGTGGCGATCTGCAGTTTGCGATTCTGCGCCGCGTCGTAGTTGACCACCCACAAGGAATCGTTCCTGCGGTACAGCAATCCGGCGCGCTTCGGACGCGGCTGGGGATCGGAAACAGGATCGGCCGATTCCACTAGCGTCGCCACTGCACCGGTACGCATGGTGATCAGGCGCAGCCGGCTCAACCCGGGCTTCTCTTCCACAACAGCGGAAACCAACCCGTCGTCGGAAAGGCTGAATCCGGTTCCGAACTTGAATCCCTCGTCCGAGCGGTAGACTTCGCGTGTGTGGCCGCCGTTGGAGCGGGCCATATATAACGATCGCCCGGCCAGGTAAGCGAACTCGCGGTCGTCCGGCGCGAGCGTCAAGGAACTGGTGACCAATTCGGGCGCTTCCGCGATCACGCGCGACTGTCCATTTTTCAAATCCAAGCGATACGCCTGTATGGCGCCCGACCGGTCGCTCGAGTAAATCAGGAAATCGCTCTTACGGGAGATGGGCCGGCAGTAGCAGGCGGGCAGCCAACTCTGGTGGGCGGGATCCGTCAGCCTTACGACGGGGTTCTCGGTGGCTTCGTCGGCGTAGCGCTTGGCCTCCGACGGATAGGCTTGCCGCTCATCGGCCGCCAGGCAAGCGCTTGCACCGGCGAGGGAGGCAACGAAAAGGCGGCGCGTAAGATTCAAACTGACCAACAAAAAGTAAAGCTACCGATGACTGCTCTGATAGTGTTCCTTCAGCAGGTCCAGGCCGAAGTCGCCGTCAAAGTCGCGCCAAACGGAGTGAATATGATTGGCGTTATCTTGCGTGTCGTCGAACTCCACCAGGAAACTGGGCGACTGGATGCGATAGTAATGGCCTTGTCCGGGATCCTCGCCGCCGGCCCACGCGAAGTAGATATTGCCGGCGGCCTTCTTGATCTGGTCTTCGCGCGTCTGATCGATCTCGCCGGTCATGTTCTGGCAATATTCGTCGAGCAGGCTTTGAAAAATCGCGCGCTGCGATGCGGTCATTTTGGAGGCCATCAAACCGCTGGGCTGGCCGTTCAGCGCGGCTTTGCGCGACGCTTCGGTGAGGATCTCTTTCGGCGCATCTTTACTGACGACGGCGGTTTTTTGTTGATCGGCGGTGAGCGACTTCACGAGCTGGCGCCCGAGGTCCTCTTCACGCGCCAGCACGCGGAGCCCCTTGCGGGGACCTTCGCGGATCTCGGCCGGGTTGGTCCCAAAGAAGCTGGGCGCGCCCTGCAGTTTGCCGTTGACGATGGTGAAGTTCTGACTGACGTGGTGTCCCTCGACGCGATAGCCCCAAGTGCCCGTCGCCGAAGGCTCGCCAAAGACAGTGAAGAAATAGCCCTCGGGATCGCGCTGCGGGCCTTTGCCCCCTTCCAGAATCTTCAGCACTTCCTCCAGGCTCATGATGCTGACGGCTTTGATGTAGCCTTGCTGGCTCAGGCCGGCGGCGAGGAGGGCATGCGCGAGTTGCTTCTGCTCCGGCGTCATGTCGCGCAGCGCGAGTCCTTTGCGTGGCTTCGGGATGTAGTGCCAGTCGAAGCGTTCGTCGTCTTGAAACTGGAAGGTGGCCTGCGCGCGCTGTTGGGGCGTAAGCGAGGCGAGGAATGCTTTGGCGGCGTCCGTCATCACGGACGCGGAATGGATGCGAGTGTAGGCGGAAGTGAGCAGCACCACGCCCACACCGATCGCGAAAGTCCGCAACGCTGCTGTCTTCACGATGGTGCCTCCTTCTGGGCGGCCAAACGGTGGCCGGTCCAAGCGTGCTTCTAGCTTATCCGATGAGAGCGGGAAGTGGCTGGTGGCTGGTGGCTGGTTGATGTGGCGCGAACACTCGTGTTTGCCAAAACACGATCGTCGACGCGGCACGCAAGAGTGCGTGCGCCACGACGGATTTACAAGAGGAGCGCCTCGATGCGATGCGCGTGCACCATGTTCTCGCAGGGCGACCACTCGAAAACGGTGAAGCGCCCGTCCTGCGACGCCACCAGCGCGGCGCTGTCGTGTTGGTCCTGGACGAATTGCGCGGCTGAAAGGTGCCGGGTGCCACCGAGCTTTTCCGGGTTCACCAGCGTAGCCTCGCCGCCTTCTATCGGCTCGGTCACGATGACTTGCTCCACCAGCGGGTGGCCTCTGCGCCTGGTGATCTTCGCGCCGAAACCCAGCACGTCATATTGATCGCTGAGAATGACAGCGCCATCCACGGCGGTTAGCCCAGCGACGGCATCGATGGTGCGGTTGAGCCGTCCGGTTTCGTCGCTCGGGGCGCGTGTAAGCTCCGCCAGAGTCGAGAAGGGCGGTGACACCGCATAAGGGATTGGCGAGACGATCGATTCGCGCCAAGCGTTGTCCAGGGAGGGAACCACCAGCAGCGATCCGCCACGGCCGTGCGCCCGCATCGAGACCGCCAGTTGCACCAGCACGTTCACGGAGTGGACCCAAGCCGCCGGCGAATCGGAGCCGAGCAACGCGCTCAACAACGCCGGGCAATCGGGGATGGCGGCGGCGCGCTCGTCGACGATCTTGACCTGGTCGCCTTCCAGCACCGCCACGTTGACGAACTTGCCCGTTGTCTCACTGCTGTGATGCTTGATCACGATCAAACCGGGTGCGGCCACCTCCACCACGAAGCACAAGCTGGGGATGGCGCGCGTGGCGCCCCACACATAGAGTTCCTCGGGACCCCGCCAGACGCCCAAATGAATTCCGGGCCGTTCCACCGCCGGCGCCACCTTAGTCAGGACGCCAGGGTCCAGGGGCAAGGGCCGCTCGAAGAGCAATGCGCTCTCGGTCTCTTCGGGCGAGAGGAATGCGAGTGAGACCTTCGGGATGAAGCCCTCTTCCCGGCGTAGGCTGGCCCAAAAGGCGGCGTCGACGATGGCCTGAATGGCCGCGGTATCGGGCAGGGACGCCAGGCGCGCGTGGCCCGAGGCGCGAGTTTCGGCTCGCTGCCGCGTAAAGTACGCGTGGACTCTGGGCGAGACAATTCGGGCGGCTGGGTAGGCAGCCTCATGTTCCATGTTTGAGATTATCGCGTAGAGGCGGGCAGGCCCGTTCGCCTAGCTTCTTCCGGGTGCGGCGATCAGGTAATTCTTGACCAGTTCGGTGATGTTGGAGGAATCGAGCAAAGCGGGCTCGACGAAGATGCCGGTGCGGAACGCGTCGTCCCAGAGATTGGAGTAGACGATGTGCCCGTAAAGCGTGAGGCCGAGGATTTCCAGTTTCACGACTGCGCCCGGCGAAAAGGGCACTGCGAAGAGCGTACAAATGCCGGAATCGGAGATGTCCTGAAGTTGCCCGATCGACTCGCCACCGTGGTCCAATTCGGTGAGCCGAACAGGCAGGTCCGCGGAAATACGTTGATTGAATCGGCGGTCCATTCGCTTTCTAAAGGTATCGCCGGAATGAAGGAACTACTTTAGGGTTGGGGAGTGCAGGGGCTTGGGAATAGCCACCTATTCCGTACTATGCCGTACCGGATGCGGAAGCACTACAACACCAACTGGGGTCGCTAATTCCAACAGCCGCTAGGAATTCCACGTCCGAGTCGTCCAAAACCAGCGTTTCCGTGAGACCCAACATCGCCGGCACGGCCGCCGGTTCCGTCGCATCTTGTAGAGAAATAGCGATCGTCAAGACGGGGCACTGGCCCGTGCGCTTCAGCGCCGCCATGACGGCGGCGACATCGTTCGATTCGATTATGGCTTCGTTAATGGATTGGCGAAGAGCATTCATTAATGCTTTTGTATTCTTAGTCACGTGTCTTCCCTCCGAGTGCGATCCCCCTGCGATCCCCACGGAGACAACGGGAGCATTTCAGGAGCCATCTCAGGAACCTCTCTGTTTCATGATCTTAGGAGACAGCTCTAGAAGATAAAGCAGATCGTGGCGGGTACTATGGCGCAGGGCGGTCATCCAGGCCTGCGTTCGACCTAAGATGTGCCCCGCCAGTTCGAGTCACTACGTCGCGCCCATCAATGCGCCGCTCGTTGACCATGGAAGCGATTAAATATAGGATCTAAAGGTGAGAGCGCGCTTTCCTCTGGTTGGGCTCGCGTGGCTGGCGCTCGTTCCCGTCTTTGCCCAGTCGCCGGTACCCGCGAACCCGCCGCTCGCGAAAGACCCTGGGCCATTCCTTCCCGCCAGCGACTTCCCGGAAGACAAAGTACCCAAGCTTGCGGCTGGACCGGCGCCGCACCTTCCCGATGGACGGCCCGACTTTGGCGGAAACGGCGCGTGGTACCCCGGCTTCAACGGCAACCTCGCGGAGACCAAATGGAAGGGAGTGAAGAGCGCCGACAAACATGTGGATGTCCCGTTCCTTCCCTGGACCCTTAAGACCTACAACCAGCGTGTGGAAAATTTGTCGAAGGACGATCCCGAGGCCCGCTGCCTGCCCGTGGGCGTGCCGCGCTTTATGTTCGACCCTTATCCATTCCAGATGATTCAAACCCGCAACCAGGTTGTCTTCGTCTTCGAAGGAGACAACTACCTGTGGCGGATTGTGACGATCGATCCGAAAGGAACTCATCCCACCAATCTGAAGCCCACCTGGCTGGGCGACGCCGTGGGCCACTATGAGGGCGACACACTGGTGGTCGACGTAACCGGTTTCAATGGCCTGGCCTGGCTGGACCAAGCCGGTCATGCGACATCGGACAAGCTGCACCTGACCGAACGTTATACCCGCACCGACTCGCTGACGTTGAAGTATGAAGTGACAATCGACGACCCGGAGGCGTATTCGCAGCCGTGGACGGCCTCTAATACAATTCACTGGCGCCCCGGGATGGAGCTGATGGAGTCCATCTGTCAGGAAGACGAAAAAAGCTCGATCCATATGATCGGCAACACGAAAAAGTAATGAAATATTGCTGTCTTTTTGCCGTCCTCGTTGTCCTGCCTGCGCAGGGACAGATCCCCCGTCTGGCGGACGGTAAACCCGATCTGAGCGGCGGCGGCGTTTGGCTGCCTCGCCATGTGGCCGACCTGGCGCCCACGTCCGGTGTTCCGTTTCAGCCTTGGGCCAAGCTGAAATTTCAGGAGAACAATGCCGAGCAGCGGAGCGAGATGGATCTGCGCTGCCTGCCTCCCGGCGTCCCGCGAATCATGCTCCAAGCGCGGCCTTTCGAGATCGTGCAAACGCCCAACCGAATTTTATTCGTGTATGAAGGCGGCGCGCATGTCTGGCGCCAGGTGTGGATGGACGGACGCGCTCATCCAAAAGATCCGAATCCCAATTGGCTGGGCCACTCTATCGGCCGCTGGGAGGGAGACACGCTGGTGGTGGACTCGACCGGTTTCAACGATCAGACTTGGTTGGACGACGCCGGGCATCCACACACCGAGCGCTTGCACGTGATTGAAAAATACACGCGGGTTGATCCTTTGACGATGAAGTACGAGGTCACGATCGACGATCCGGGGGCATATACTCAATCCTGGACCTCCGGCAGCAGTCTCTCGTTTCGGCCGGGCGAGAAACTGGAGGAGGACATCTGTCTGGATAAGCTCTCGAAATGACGCCGAACGTGTACGCGAAATAGTTTATTCCCGCGGTCCGTAGTGCGGGATCGGCTGTCCCACTTCGTATGCGCCCAGATCCGGCGCCTTACCCGTGAACCCGTCGTTTACATTGGGCAGCCTTACTCCCGCGTCTACCGCCACCGATCCAGGGCGAAGCTGGAAATCGAAATCCGCGGCCTTATACAAAATGCGCGGGTCGTTCGGATCCGGTGGGGTGACTTTTTGAAACACGTCATAATCGACGATTACGCTATGACGGTCCTGGCCGGTGGCCTCGCTGAATTCCTTGAGCGTCTTGAACCTTCTGTCTTCTTTTGACCCGGCCTCCGCCTTGATCCGTTCTTGCGGCGACAAGGCCTCCTTCGCGGCATAGTTCGAGAGCATGCCGAACGGCGGCGACATCCACTCGAAGGAGAACTCGGCGCCTTCATTAGGACGGAATCCGTTGTAGTCGGAGCTGGAGTAATTCGTGTAGGTCTCCACCGCGAACGTCTCCGGCGTTTCACTCCTGCCCAGAATCAGGTTATTTCGAAAATGAACGTTGGAAATCGCTCCCAACATTGGTTTCACGGGAGCTATGAAAGTATTGTGATAGAAAATGATGCCGGACGAAGTGGCCGTGAGTTTCACCGCGCCGCCTTCCGGTGCGTGATACACGATATTGCGAATGAAATACACCGGGCCGCCGAATAACGGCTGCACGCTCAGAGCCCGGTGGCCGTGGTTGAAACAACGGTTTCGCATAACGCGGATGTTGTATGCGCCGCCATCCGACTCGATGCAGTTGTCCTCCATATTGTTGATGTCGTTGTTGTAGAAATCGATCGACACCGGCAGGCGATCGCGAATCGGATTAGGCGATCCGTCGGGATCCCCGTAGGTTGCTACATCGATTCCATCGTGAAAGTTTGAAACATAGTTGTAGGCGACAGCATGTCCCGATCCATAAACTTTGATGGCGTATTCAGAAACCAGTTTGGGGCTCGGTCCGTACTTTGCCCAGGTGCGGCCGGTAAAACCCATCAGATGATCCTTGGGGAACCGCCCGCTGATCACGTTGTCGGCAATGTAGAAGTCTTTCGATCCCGACCAATCCGAATAAAAGGCCCGGCCGACGTTTTCGATGTGGCACTTTTTGATCGTGATCCCCGACGCACCGGCGATGTTCTTCAAGCCCGCCAGAAATGCAAGATCGGTGTTGCGGATCGTCAGTCCTTCGAAATAAATGTAATTGCCCGCCATTACATTAAATAGGTTAAAATTTCCGTCACCGTCGAAGATCGCCTCGCCATCGCCGGCCGCTTTGATCACGATGGGCTTCTCCGCGGTGCCGCCGTGGGTGAGGTAGTAGGTTCCATCGGACGGCCCGGTTCCTCCCGGCCCACCGTATTTCATGTGATCGTCCTGGTAAAGGCCCGCATGCACCAGGATGATGTCGCCGGGCTGGGCGCGCGGCGGGTAAGTATTGAAGTTATCGGAATGCGTGGAGCCGCTGTTGTAGGCCGACATTAATCCAGTAAACGCCGGCTGTTGCTTCTCGCCCTTATAGTCCGCGGGATAAACGTGATAGATCTTGCCGCCCGCCGCGGGTTTCGGTTCAGCACGCGTCCGGACCGTAATCAGATTTTCGGATTTCCCAGCGACGCCGTCGGGATCGGATAAAACAAAGCGGCATTCGTATTCGGTGTCGGGCTCCAGGTCGAAGATGCTTCCGGCCAACATATTGGGGGTCACATACTGGATCGCGTTTTCGTTGAGACGTTCGTTACCGATCCGCAACAGAGGCAGCCCTTCCTTCCAGGCGCCATCTCCCTTTTTTCGCCACGCAACCGCAACAGAGGCGTTCCGGTTGTCGTCGCCCTCGATCTGCCATTCGAAGCCGAGCGAGATGAGCGTGGGCGGCTCGACATAAAAGTTCTGCGCAGTCACTTTATCGGCGCCAGCCAGTTTGCATGCGGCCAGCAGGAAGAACACGTAAGGGATTATCGGGCGAATCGGCATAATGATGAACCGCGATCAGTCTAACAACCGAGGAAAACTGGCGCAAGCCACCGGCCGTCGAATGTCGCATCCCCCTTTGACTGGGACTTCCTAGCGCGATAGGATGCCCTAGCGCGTCGTCAAAACGCGATTGATCGTTAATCGGAGGCATCATTCATGAAATTCGGCGCAGCATCCGTGATTGCGTTTGGCTTGCTCGCCTCTTCCCTTCCCCTGCTTGCGCACCATTCCTTCGCGGCCGAGTACGACTCCAGAAAGACCATCACCGTCCATGGCATCGTTCAAAAGGTTGCCTGGGTGAATCCTCACGCCTATGTATGGGTGGACGTGAAGGACGAGAACGGCAAGGTGGTCACTTATGCCTTCGAATCGCTCAGCCCGAACGCGCTCATGCGAGGCGGATGGACCAGAAATTCGCTCAAAGCCGGCGACGAGGTGACGGTGGATGGTTATCTGGCAAAGGACGGCAAGCCGCTCGCGGATGGTTCCATCCACGCCAACTCAAAATGATCACCCTGGCCGATGGCCGCAAGGTATTTGCGGGGTCGTCGGCGGACACCGCGGAGCCGTCCAAGTAGCGCCGGCGGATCGCGATGGTCAAAACGCAATTCATCGAACTTGTTGTTACCGCGATGACGGTGGTAGCTCTCGTCAACGCGCAGGATCAGGCCGGGAAGTTCGGTCCCGTTGGCCCCGGGCCTGCTACTCAGCGCAAGGGCATCGCTCCTCAAGGGGCAACCCCGAAGATGGCGGACGGTAAGCCGGACTTCTCCGGCGTCTGGACCCCCACGAACTTCTTCGCCATGGGACAACCTTCCTTGACACCCTGGGCCGACGCCCTGTACAAAGAACGCCGCGCAAATCTGAGCAAGGACGATCCGGAAGGACATTGCTTACCTGCCGGGGTGCCGAGAATTTCCCCCTTTCCGATGAAATTGGTGCAAACTTCGCAACTGGTGGTCATGCTCGATGAGGGCAATATCCATAGCTATCGCCAGTTTTTCCTGGACGGGCGCGGCCATCCAAAGGATCTGGATCCGCTGTGGATGGGTGACTCCGTGGCGAAGTGGGACGGCGACACGCTGGTGGTGGATACGGTTGGCTTCAACGATAAAACCTGGTTGAACGGACAAGGATTACCTCACAGCGACCAACTTCATGTAATCGAACGCTACCAGCGCCCGGATTTGGGACACCTGAGCGTCGACATCACTATGGACGACCCCAAGGCGTTTACCAAGCCGCATACGTTCAATCGCGCCTACACGCTTCTCACCGATTGGGAGATTCACGAGTATGTCTGCAACGAATTCAATGTTGACGCTGAGCATCTGGTAGGAAAATGATGCGGAGCATTTGCGCGATTGCCCTCGCGCTGCTTCCGACCCTGGCGTCCGGCCAAGGACCACAACCTGCGCCTGAGCCTCCCATGCCGCTGGTGCTTCAGAAGTATCAGCCAGTGACGGCCGAGCGACTCAAGCAACCGGAAGATGGCAACTGGCTCATGCTCCGTCGAACATATGACGGCTGGGGTTACAGCCCACTCGATCAAATCACGCCAGCCAATGTCGCGCGGCTGAAGCCGGTTTGGGTGTTCTCCACTGGAGAGACCAGAGCCCACGAGTCGGCGCCCATCGTCAACAACGGCGTCATGTTCGTCACCACGCCGATGAACCAGGTGATCGCGATTGACGCCAAGAGCGGCAATGCGCTCTGGCGCTACCGGCGAAAGCGGCCCGACGGAGCTTCCGTGCCGCACGAAACCAATCGCGGGATTGCGCTGTACGGGGACAAGGTGTACTTCGCGGCGGGCGAGGCGGTTCTGGTCGCGCTCGATGCAAAAACAGGCAAGGAAGTGTGGACCACCGAGGTAGCCGACAATCACTCCACTTATTACATGACGCTCGCGCCGCTGATAGCTGGAGGAGCGGTGATGGTGGGCGCGTCTGGCGGAGAGTTCGGAATCCGCGGCTTCGTGGCGGCCTTCCACCCAGAAACAGGCAAAGAGCTGTGGAGAACTTATACCGTGCCTGCGCCAGGAGAGGTCGGCAGCGAGACCTGGCCGAAGGGCGATGAATGGAAGACCGGGGGCGCCCCGGTCTGGGTCACTGGAAATTACGACCCCGAAACAAACCTGGCATACTTTGGCACAGGCAACGGCGGCCCGACGATCGGCGACAATCGACCGGGCGATAATCTCTACACCGCGTCGACGCTCGCGCTCGATGCCTCCAGCGGAGCAATTAAAGGCTATTTTCAATATCATCCCAACGATTCCTGGGATTATGACGAGGTTTCCCCGCCTATATTAGTCGATTATCAGCGCAATGGACGAACCATTAAAGGCCTGGTGGATGTCGCGCGGGACGGCTACGTGTGGTTTCTCGATCGCGGCAGCCTGGCCGGCGGCAGCCCCCGCATCGGTTTCATCGAGAGCAAGCCTTACGTCTATAGCACTAGTGTCCGGCTAGAAGTCGAGCAGATTCAGTTGGTTGGAAAATGGGGCCGATTTTTCTTGGGAGCCCAGATCGTCGAAGGCCCGCAGAATGGGCGTTTTCTCGAAAAGGGTGACGCTG
>Ga0182024_10001283_pt1 | contig 64999 bp, 55 predicted proteins | sample P32metaG_FD_120480 | JGI IMG/M metagenome (GOLD analysis project Ga0182024, IMG submission 120480) | Permafrost microbial communities from Stordalen Mire, Sweden - P3-2 metaG (Illumina Assembly) | ecosystem: Environmental > Terrestrial > Soil > Wetlands > Permafrost | place: Sweden: Stordalen... | reverse complement strand
TCAAGAGCGTAGGTCTACACTACATCGTCGTTTTCAGAAACTGCTATTGAGCCTACAGGGCTTGCTCCATCAGCGACGCTAAAATAACCTGAAACTATCGATGTCGTGACGAACTTGGGCTAAGCCAAATGGCAGGTCGAAGACCTGCCCCACTGAGCTTGACATACGAAGGTAGTCGTAGTAACCTCTTCGTAGATGAAACCTAAAGATCCGCCCCGGCCCACCGAGGCCGAGCTCGAAATCCTGACCGTTCTGTGGAGTCGCGGCCCCAGCACCGTCCGCGACGTCCATGAGTCAATCGCGCGGCGCAAGCCCACGCAATACACCACGGTCTTGAAGATGCTCCAGATCATGGTGGAAAAGCGTCTGGTGGAACGTAATGAGGAAGCGCGCGCACACGTCTACCAGGCCAGCCGCCCCCGCGAGTGGACCCAGCGCCAGATCGCCGGCGACCTGCTGGAGCGTGCCTTCGGCGGCTCGGCCAAGAGCCTGGTGGTGGGCGCGCTGTCGGCTCGCAAGACCTCCAAAGAGGACCTGGCCGAGATCCGCAAGCTTCTGGACGAATACGAAAAAGGAGCCGGCAGATGAGCTTCGCGAATGTTCTAGCTGGTCCGATTGCCGAAGCCTTAGGCCGGGCGCTATTTCATTTCCTGTGGGAAGGGGCGCTGATCGCACTCGTGCTTGCGTTAGCGATTCACGTGATCCGGCCGCCTTCGGCAACGATCCGGTATGGGCTGGCGTGCGCGGCGATGCTCGCGATGGTCGTAGCGTTTGGAGCAACGCTGGCGTGGTTCTGGCCGCACACGGCTGCGGTGACGATCCAATCGAACGCCCCGCGCCTGAGGGTGCCGCCGCCTGTGGCATTCACCTGGCCTGAGACGTCGCCCTCGGGCGCGGCAACTCGCTTCAATTGGATCGTAGCCGCGTGGCTGTTGGGGGCTGGCCTGTCCTCGTTGCGCAGCCTGATGGCCTGGATCGCGGCGATGCGGCTGAAGCGGTCCGGCGCGTTTCCCGCGTCCGAGGTGTGGCGCTATCGTTTGGCGCAGTTTGGCGAACGCATCCGCCTTTCCCGGCCGGTGACGCTGCTGGAATCCTGTCTGACCGATGTTCCGGTCGTGGTTGGGTTCCTGCGCCCGGCGATTCTGGTTCCCGCTGCGCTGTTTACGGGCTTTCCGCCGGAACAGCTCGAATTCATTTTGATTCACGAGCTGGCGCACATCCGCCGCTGCGACTATCTGGTCAATCTTTTGCAGAGCATCGTCGAGGATGTGCTGTTCTACCATCCGGCGGTGTGGTGGGTCTCAAGCGTCATGCGGGCCGAGCGCGAAAACTGCTGCGACGATATCGTGGTCGCCGAGACGCACAACGCGCGCGGATTCGCCGCGGCCCTCGCCGCGCTGGAACAGAATCGCTGGACCGCTCATGAAGCGGCGCTGGCAGCCAATGGAGGTCATCTTATGAATCGGGTTCGACGCTTGTTGGAAGGGCAAGATCGCCCTCGGTTGGGGTTTGCTCCGTGTGCCGCGCCGGTGTTCTTCGCGAGCCTGCTTCCGGTGATCTTGGCCATCGCCGCGTCGGCCTCGCATGCACAGAACGTCGCCACTCCACTGCTGTTGCCGGCGGCGCCCACGCCTCGCCCTCCCGTGCTGGTAGCGCAAGCCCAGCCGGCTCCCGTGCCCGCCCCGCAGCTCGCGCAGGCAGCGCAACCGGAGAGTCCATACACGAAGTGGCTGAACGAGGAAGCCGTCTACATCATCTCGGATGCCGAGAGGCAGGCGTTTCAGAGGCTCACCACCGATGAAGAGCGCTCGATGTTCATCGAGCAGTTCTGGCTGCGCCGCGACCCCACGCCCGCCACAGTCGAAAACGAATATCGCGAGGAGCACTATCGCCGCATCGGCTACGCCAACGAGAGTTTCAGCAATAACCGCGTCCCCGGCTGGAAGACCGATCGCGGGATGATCTATATCAAGTACGGCCCGCCGGATGAGCGCGATGAGCATCGAACGGGCGGCGTTTATCAGCGCCCTGTCGAAGAAGGCGGCGGCCAGACCACAACGTTCCCGTTTGAGAGGTGGCGCTACCGCTATATCGAGGGAGTGGGGAAGGACGTCAACATCGAGTTTGTCGATACCACGATGACCGGCGAGTATCACATGACCATGGACCCCGCGGAAAAGGACGCTCTGCTTTACGTGCCCCACGCGGGTCTCACGCTGTCGGAGCAACTGGGCCTGGCCTCGAAGGACGATCGGTTTACGCGCACCGATGGAACGCGCCTGGGCACTGGAACGATGCCGCTGCCCGCTTCGATGGATCAATTCACACGCCTGGAGCAATTTGCAAATCTTCAGGCGCCCAAGCCCGCCGTGCCCCTCGTGGTGCCACCCGAAGGCGCCATCATCGAAGACATCGTCTTCCGGGGAACCCGTCGCGTTGCGCAGGATGTCCTGCGTAACACGATTCTGACCCGGAAGGGCGACAAGTTCGACAAAAACGCCCTCGACCGCGACATGGTGGCGCTCTGGAACACAAAGCGCTTCATCGATATCACTCTGACATACGAGCAGGGGCAAACCGGCTGGATCGTAAACTTCACAGTGACGGAGATCCCTCCACCGCCCCGAAATTGAGTTTCAGCTCCGTGCCGCTGCGCGCCCTATCGCCGTCTCCCTCATAATGGGAGATTCCATGAGCACTCTCCTCCCGGAGACTCCGGAGCAGCTTGCCGAATCCCTTCGTGACGCCGCGTCGGTGCACCGGACCATCCGCCTGGGTGGGAATTTTTCGAAAGACTGCATCGGCGGCGCTCCTCAACCCGCCGATGTCGTCATCTCCACGTCGCGGCTGAACCGCCTGCTGCAATACGATCCGCGCGATCTCACTATCAGCGTTCAAGCCGGCATGCGCTTCGCCGAACTGGAGCAGATCCTCGCTGAGCATCGCCAGATGCTGCCGCTCGATCCCGGCTGGGCCGCGGATTCTACTGTCGGCGGAGTCGTTGCCGCGAACCTCAGTGGCCCTCGCCGGCGGCTCTACGGCACGGCTCGCGACATGATCATCGGCATGACCTTCGTGACGCTCGAAGGCAAACTGATTTCTAGTGGCGGCATGGTGGTGAAGAACGTGGCCGGCCTGGATATGGCCAAGCTGATGATCGGTTCGTTTGGAACGCTGGCGGCGATCGCCCAGGTCAACTTCAAAGTGTTTCCGGTTCCGGCCGAATCGCGCACGTTCATCATGGAGTTTTCGAGCGCCTCCGCGGCCTTCACCGAGCGTGACCGCATCCTGCGCGGCATTCTCCAGCCGGCCGCGATCGACATCGTCAATTGGCCCTCCGGCGATCGCTTGAATTGGCGCCTGCTGATCCACGCCGGAGGCAATGCGAAGGCGCTCGATCGTTACGCGCGCGAGCTTCCCGCGGCTCAGACGTGCCCGGAATCCGTGTGGGAGGAGATCCGCGAGTTCACTCCAGGCTTCCTCGCCGCGAATCCTCAAGGTCGCGTAATCCCCATCCCGACCAAACTCACCGATATGCTCGCGCTTGTTGAAAGGCTTAGCGTTCCGGTGATTGCACGGGCGGGCTCCGGAGTGGTGTACGCTCATTTCTTGCAGACCCCTTCTGAATTCGACCCCTCCGCCGGCGACGACTCTGCAATGATGAGACGCGTGAAGGAAATGTTCGATCCCGAGCATCTGCTCAACCGGGGGCGCTTGCATGGCCGCCTCTAATCCCCCGTCGGGCATTGCTTCAAACAACGACGCGCCCAAGCAGGAAGATCTACTTCGCTGCGTTCATTGCGGCCTGTGCCTGAACGCCTGCCCCACCTACCGCGAGCTGCGTGTGGAAATGGATTCGCCGCGCGGGCGCATTTATCAGATGGTCCAGGTATCGAACGGCGCGCCCATCACGGAGTCTTATCAGGAGCACATCGACTTGTGTCTCGCCTGCCGCGCTTGCGAAACGGCGTGTCCTTCGGGAGTTGAATATGGACGCCTGGTGGAGGCGGCTCGCGCCGATATCGAGCAGCGCGTGCGCCGTTCGTGGACCTCGCGCCTGCTTCGGTGGTTCGTTTTCGAGCGTCTGCTCCCGAGCCGCACGCTGCTTCGCATCGCGGGCTGGAAGATGTACGTGTATCAGGCTTCCGGACTTCAGAAGCTGGTTCGCGCTTCCGGAATTCTGAAGTGGATGGGCAGGCTGGGGGAACTGGAGCCGCTTGCTCCTCCCGTCGAGCGCCCGTTTTTTTACCGCAACATGGGACGCGTCTATCCCGCTCAAGGCGAGCGTAAGTACCGCGTCGCGTTTCTCTCCGGCTGCATCGCCAACGTGTCTTTCGCGCGGCTGAACGAAGCTACCGTCCGCGTTCTGCAAGCCAATGGGTGCGAGGTCTCCGTGCCGGGTGATCAAACCTGCTGCGGCGCGCTGCACGTCCATGCCGGAATGCGCGAGCCCGCGCGCAAACTCGCGCGCCGGAATATCGACGCCGTCGGCATCGATCCGGCGCTCGGGGGCGGCTACGACGCGATTCTCACCAACGCGGGCGGTTGCGGCTCAACGCTCAAGGAGTACGACGAGCTGCTGGAGCATGACCTGGCTTACGCCGGGCGCGCCCGTCGCTTTGTCTCGCTGATGAAGGACGTGAATGAATTTCTGGCCTCCATCGAGCTCAACCCGCGCATGGGGGAAGTTCGGGCTACTGTAACGTATCAGGATTCGTGCCATCTCGCGCACGGCCAAAAGATCCGCACCGCGCCGCGCCAGTTACTGGCTCGCGTGCCGGGATTGACCGTCAAGGAAATGCGCCTGTCCGATTTATGCTGCGGTAGCGCCGGAATCTACAATATTCTGCATACCGACATGTCCATGCAGCTTCTCGAAAAGAAAATGGAACATGTGAACGCCACGGGCGCGGACCGGATCGCCACGGCCAATCCCGGTTGCATGCTGCAAATCCGCGCCGGTGTTGAGAAGCACGGCCACGGACAACGCGTCTCCCACGTGATCGAGATTCTCGATGAAGCCTATCGGGCGGTGGGGCAGGTCTCCGACCTGCCATGAGCAGGCCACAGGCCTGCTCCACGATGTAGAAACTCCAGCTAAACCCGCTCCAGCAACATCGCCATCCCCTGTCCTACGCCGGCGCACATGGAGGCGATCGCATAGCGGGCTTTGGTTCGCCGAAGCTGGTGCGCGGCGGTCAGCACCAACCTCGCGCCGGACATTCCGAGAGGGTGGCCGAGCGCGATCGCGCCCCCGTTCGGGTTGACCTTTTCGCTGTCGTCGGGAAGCCCGAAGGCGCGAGTCACGGCCAGAGCCTGCGCGGCGAAGGCTTCGTTCAGCTCTAGGATATCGATATCGGCGATCGTCATCTTGAACCGGGCGAGCAGTTTCTGGATCGCCGGAATCGGGCCGATGCCCATGACGCGCGGCACCACTCCCGCGGCTGCCGAGCCTACTACGCGCGCTATGGGCGTCAACCCGAATCGCGCCGCAGCGCTCTCCGAGGCGACGAACATGGCGCACGCTCCATCGTTGATCCCGGAGGCGTTGCCGGCGGTCACGGTTCCGCCTTTGCGAAACGGCGTCGGCAGCTTTGCCAGAGCCTCGTACGTCGTATCCGCGCGAGGATGCTCGTCGACGTCCACGGCTGTGAAGGAACCCTTGGGGCCGGGCACGTTCACCGGCTCGATTTCCTCGGCGAAAACGCCCGCGGCTTGCGCGGCGGCGCACTTCTGTTGGGACGCCAGAGCGAAGCGGTCCTGCGATTCACGGCTGACGCCATGCTCCTCGGCGACATTTTCGCCCGTCTCCGCCATCGAGTCCGTGCCGTACATCTTTTCCATGAGCGGATTGACGAAGCGCCAGCCTAGCGTCGTGTCGTAGATCTCGGCGTTGCGCGAAAACGCCGCGGCCGCCTTGGGGATCACCATGGGAGCGCGGCTCATGCTTTCGACGCCGCCGGCGACAGCCAGCGAGATCTCGCCCACGGCGATCGAACGCGCAGCCGAAGCCACGGCTTCCATGCCCGAGGCGCACAGGCGGTTGACGGTGACGCCCGGAACGCTCGCCGGGTATCCGGCCAGCAGCAACGCCATGCGCGCCACGTTGCGGTTGTCCTCGCCCGCCTGCGTTACACAGCCGAGCAGAACTTCGCCGATGCGCTCCCAGTCGAGCTTGTCGAACCGGCGCCGCAACGCCGCCAGAGGATGCGCCGCAAGATCGTCGGTTCGGACCATCGCCAGCGCGCCGCCGTAGCGCCCGATGGGAGTGCGGACACCTTGGCAAAGAAAAGCATCAGGCATTGTATTGTGATTATAAATGATGTAAAATCACTCCGTGCATCGCGTCTGGGCATACCTGTTGGTGTTGATTTTCGGGTTTTCGCCCGTAGCTCCGGCGTTATTAGCCGACGACAGCGCGAACCTGCCCGCCTGCTGCCGCCGCCTCGGGCGGCATCATTGTGAGTTAATGGCAGCCCAGTTCCCCGTAGGCGTTGCGCTCAAGGGTGTCTGCGATCTGTACGGCCGTTTCCCCGCCGCTCTGGCGCCGCCGGAATGCGCAAAAGCGGCCTTTTGCAACGCTCCAGGAACGGTTTCTGCCGCTCTCGCCAGTCGCCCAGCCGCCGCCGAACAGAGCCAGGCGCTGTATCGGGTTTCGTTCGGCCGCTCCCGCCAGAAGCGCGGACCTCCCAGCCTCAACTCCTAACAAACTCAAAGGGGCGTCGCAATGAGGACGGGATATGTGTGTCCACAAATATCATTTATTATTCATCCTATTTGTATCTAACGGTGTCTTATTTGCGCAAAATAACACTCTTCTTCGCGGCGTGGTTCACGATCCCCAGCATCGTCCGCTTCCGGGCGCGCAGGTGGCGATCCAAGGGCCGGCGGCGTTCGGAACCAGGACCGTGCAGTCGGATGCCAATGGCGAATTCCAACTGGAGGGCGTCCCCGAGGGCTCCTATCGCCTCACCGTTTCGGCGAGTGGTTTCGCGGCCGTGGAGCAGCAGGCAGCGGTGACGGTTGGGAGGACTCCGGTGCTGCACTTTCAGCTCGATCTGGCGGAGGTCCATCAGGCCGTCGAGGTTTCCGGAGCCGCCAGCAGACTTAACACCCAGACTTCGACCGTGCAGACGGCGGTCTCGCCCCAGGAGATCCTCGAGACCGCCGGCGCGGACCAGACCAATAGTCTGGCGATGATTACGGATTTCACCCCCGGTGCTGACATGGTTCACGACATGCTGCACATGCGCGGCGGGCACCAGGTGAACTGGTTCTTAGACGGCATCCCCGTGATCAATACCAACATCGCGGCCAATGTAGCGCCGTTGATCAATCCCAAGAACGTGGAGGATCTGGAGATCGAGCGTGGCGGCTATTCGTCGGAATACGGCGACCGGACCTACGGATTCTTCAACGTAGTGACTCCGTCGGGCTTCGATCGCGACAACCAGGCCGAGATCATCGCGTCCGCCGGCAACTTCTATTCCACCGACGATCAGTTCAACATTGGCGGCCACACGCAGAAGTTGGCGTACTACGCCAGCGTGGACGGGAACCGTTCGGATCTGGGCTTGGGCACGCCGGTCTCGCAGGTGCTTCACGATCAGGAGAGCGGCACGGGCGGGTTCGTTTCTCTTTTGTATAACCGCTCCGCCAGCGATCAGCTCCGATGGATCGCTTCGCTACGCGAGGATCATTACCAGGTTCCTAACACGCAGGATCAGCAAAGCGCCGGCATTCGCGATGTGAACCAGGAAAAAGATTATCTGGCCGGCTTTCATTGGACCCACACTTTCTCCGGCGGCGCGGTTCTGACGCTCTCCCCCTACTATCACTTCAACAGCGCGCATTACATCGGCGGACCGCAGGACACGCCCTTCATTCTGGATGACAACAACCGTTCCAGCTACTACGGCACACGCTCCGTGCTGCAAGTGGAGAAGCATCGCAACAATGTTCACGTGGGCGTGGAAGTCTGGGGCCAGCACGGCAATACCTTCTTCGGGCTCACGGAAAATCCTGCCGTCGGCCCAATGAGTGGTGCGGTTCTGAATCAACAGGAGGCGCATGGCGCGGACTCGGAGACTCTTTTTCTGGAGGACCAATACAAGGCCTCGTCGTGGCTGACGCTGGATCTGGGCCTGCGCTTGCAGCATTACGGCGGGTTGAATCGGGAGAACGCCGCGGATCCGCGCGTGGGCGGCTCCATCCGCATTCCCGGCTTGCATTGGGTGTTGCACGGCTACTATGCGTATTATTTCCAGCCGCCTCCGCTCGACAGTCTGGCCGGGCCTTCGCTCGGTTTCGCGGCGGCTCAAGGCTACGGCTTCATCCCGCTCCAGGGCGAACGTGACATACAGCATGACATTGGCTTGACGATCCCGGTGCGCGGCTGGTCGCTCGACGTCGACAACTTCCATACCAGCGCCCGTAATTTCCTGGATCACGACGTCATCGGCAACTCGGGGATTTTCATCCCTCTGACCGATCTTGCCGCCATCATCAGCGGGACGGAGGTGAGCGTGCGCTCGCCGCGGCTTTGGCACACAGCGCAGCTGCGCATTGCCTATTCCAACCAGATCGCCCAAGGGATCGGTCCCATCACCGGCGGACTGCTCGAATTTGCACCGCCCGGCAACTTCCTTTTGGATCACGATCAGCGCAACACCGCGACCTCGGTGTTGAGCCTGGCTCTGCCGGGAGAGATGTGGGCCGCGCCGGCCTATCAGTTCGGCTCGGGCTTCCTCAACGGAAACGGACCGGCGCATCTTCCACCGCATTCCACCTTCGATTTGTCCCTCGGAAAGCGCTTCGGCGAAAGGGTAGCCGTATCGGCCAACGCGGTGAACATCGCCAATACCCGCTATTTGCTCGACACCAGCAACACCTTTGGTGGAACCCATTACATCAACCCGCGTCAGATGTACGTGGAGCTTCGATACCGCTTCCATTTTTGAGCGGGCCGGGCGTGCAATCTACCCTTTCAACACGAGGTCCCGTGCACGGGTGGATGATGTATAATTGCTGAGGCCCAACAGGCTTCGAGACAGACCAACGCAGTACCAATCAGGATCACAAGGAGAGACGGATGGTTACATTGGCGGATGCGCGCAGAGTGATTGCGGCGGCGGAAAAGAAAGCCGGCGAGATCGGGCAACCGATGAACATAGCAGTGGCGGATGGAGGCGGAAACATCGTGGCTCACGTCCGCATGGACAACGCCTGGATCGGCAGCATTGACATATCCCAGAAGAAGGCATACACCTCGCGGGCCTTCGACATAGAGACGAAGGCGCTGGCGGAGCATTCTCAGTCCGGCAAACAGTTTTTTGGAATCCACGCGTCCAACGACGGCAAGATCATGATCTTCGCCGGCGGGATTCCGCTTAAGAAAGACGGTAAGGTCGTGGGCGCCATCGGCGTCAGCGGCGGATCCGGAGATCAGGACCACGCGGTGGCCGCAGCCGGCGCCGCGGCGTTCTAGTTCCAGCAGACCAAAAGATAGGTAAATAGGTAAAGGAGAGATACAGTCATGGCAAGTAATCGTGGAGTTGCATACATCAAGCCGGGCGTAGTGGAGGTTCAATCCATCCCCTACCCCAAGCTGAAAATGCCCAAGAGTGAGACCGACCCGTTCGGCGGCAAGGACGCCCCTCATGGCGTCATTCTGAAGATCGTCACCACCAACATCTGCGGGTCCGACCAACACATGGTGCGCGGACGCACCACCGCTCCGCAGGGGCTCATTCTGGGCCACGAAATCACGGGCGAGATCATCGAGAAGGGCAACGATGTCGAGATGCTCAACATCGGCGACCTGGTGACCGTGCCGTTTAACATCGCCTGCGGGCGCTGCCGCAATTGCCGCGAAGGCAAGACCGGCATCTGCCTCACCGTGAATCCGGCTCGTCCGGGCGCGGCCTACGGCTATGTGGACATGGGCGGCTGGGTCGGCGGGCAGGCCGAGTACGTGATGGTGCCCTACGCCGATTTCAACCTGATCAAGTTCCCCGATAAGGCCAAGGCGATGGCGAAGATCAAGGACCTCACGCTGCTGTCCGACATTTTCCCCACCGGCTATCACGGCTGCATCCAGGCCGGCGTTGGGCCGGGCACCACGGTCTACATCGCGGGCGCCGGCCCGGTGGGTCTGGGAGCCGCGGCGGGAGCCCAGTTGTTAGGCGCAGCGGTGGTCATTGTCGGCGACATGATTCCGGAGCGTCTGGCGCAGGCCAAGAGCTTCGGCTGCGAGACCGTCGACCTGCGGAAAGACGCCACGCTGGCGCAGCAGATCGAGCACATCCTGGGCGAGCCGCTGGTGGATTGCGTCGTCGATTGCGTCGGCTTCGAAGCTCACGGAACCGGCAAAGACGCAGCCGTCGAGCGTCCGGCCACCGTGCTGAATTCGCTCCAGGAAGTGGTGCGCGCGGGAGGCTCTGTCGGCATCCCCGGCCTGTACGTGACCGGCGATCCGGGCGGCATCGACGAAAATGCCAAGATCGGCGCGCTCAGCATCCGCATCGGGCTGGGCTGGGCCAAGTCCTGCTCCTTCCATACCGGCCAGTGCCCGGTGCTTCGCTACAACCGCCAGCTCATGATGGCGATCCTTCACGACAAGGTCCATCCCGCCAAGGCCGTCAACGTCACCATGATCAATCTGGACCACGCGCCCCAGGGCTACAAGGACTTCGACAAGGGCGCCGCGAAGAAGTTCGTCATCGATCCGCATGGATCGGTGAAAGCGTAATTTGCTCGTTAATAGTTTCGAAAAAGGGCGGGTGGGAAACCAGCCGCCTTTTTTTGCGTCTGGAGCCGCGCCTAAGTGTACTTGATTCGTCCCTGGAGACCGGCCAGTTTGGACATATCCAATCCGGGGACTTTCATCACGTCTTCCCAGCTCTTGAAGTTGCCCTTGTCGGTCCTGTATTTGACGATGGAGGCGGCCTCCGCGTCGGTGAGCCCCAGGTTAGTTTGGAGGCTCGTGGCCTCGTCCGTGTTGATGTGTACGATAGGGCCCAGGTATTTCGCCAGGTACTGCACGATGGTGCGGAAGTCGGCATCGGTGGCGTCCGCGCCGCGGCTCTTCATATCGTCGACCACGGACTGCCAGATGTCGGGGCCGCCGTTCATCTGCGTCAACGGACCCAGATCGTGGCAAGCCGTGCAGGTCTTCTCCACCGTCTCCTTGCCCGGTCCCACCGGCAGATCCTGTGCGTATAGGCCCCCGACGCAGAGAACTCCGGCAAGGATCGGGGAAAGGAAAACGATTCTTTTCATAAGTGACATTATACCGTCTACCGCCCCGCTTTGGTCAAAATCAGGATGTGCTGGCGCGGCAGCGTTTCGATCACCTGGGCCAGATGGAACCCTTCCGCTTCGAGCTCGGTCTTGACCTCCGCCACCGTCATTTTGTGCTCTTCGCGAATGGGGATCTTGGGGTCTTCCTTGCGATATTCGAGCAGCACCAGCCGGCCGTCCGGTTTGAGTGACTCGCGGATTCCCCGCAGCATCTTCTGTGGCTCCGAGAATTCGTGATACACGTCGGCTAGAAGCACCAGGTCCATCTGCCCCTTGGGGAGCATCGGATCGGTGTAACTCCCCTGCACCGCGACCACATTGGACGCTTTGGCCTTGGCCGCGTTGGCGCGGACGCGCTGGAGCATTTCCGGCTGCACGTCCTCCGCGTAGACCTTCCCTCCAGGCCCCACCCTCTTGGCGAGCTTCAGGCTCATGTAGCCGGTACCCGCGCCCACGTCGGCGACGGTCATGCCGGCTTTGAGGTTCAAGGCGTCGAGCGCGCCTTCGGGATTCTCTTCCTGTTCGCGCTCCGGCCGTTCCAGCCAGGTTTCGCACCCGCCGGCGCCACATACTCCGGCAATCTGGCGTCCTGTGATCGGATGGACTCCAGGCGTCTGGAACGCCCACAATCCGGCAGCGCAGGCCAGAATTACGATCAGGACCCGATACCGAACCGCGACCGTGAGGGAGGGGCTGTAAACTTGTGATGCCACGCTACAACGCCGCTTTGATGAACGCCCCGGCCAGGACGCCGCCGATCACTTCACCGATCAAAGGAATGGCCGCGTAGCCCCAGTTCGAGCCGCCCTTGCCGGGAATCGGCAGAATCGCGTGCATGATGCGCGGCCCCAGGTCGCGGGCCGGATTAATGGCGAAACCGGTGGTGCCGCCCAGGCACAACCCGATCAGCCACACCGTCACGCCCACAAGGAACGGTCCGAGCGCCGGCGCCGGCCCGCCAAGGGAGACAGATTTCGAAAAGATCGCGCCGATAATCAACACCAGCATGAACGTGCCCAACATTTCGGAGAAAATGTTCGACCCCGTGGAAGGAATCGCCGGTCCGGTCGAAAAGCACGCCAGCTTCGCGCCCTGGTCGGGAGTGACGGCAAAGTGTGGCCTGTAATGCAGCCACACGAACAACGCACCTACCATCGCGCCCAGGAATTGCGCCGGGATGTACGTTGCCACCTTGCTGAAGTCGCCTTGAGCGATCGCCATACCCAGCGTCACCGCCGGATTGATGTGCGCGTCGGAGCTGCCGCATGCAATCGCGGTCAGCACGCCGGCCATTACGGCCAGCCCATAGCCGGTGCAGATCACGATCCAACCCGAGTTCTCACCCAGGGTCTTTTTCAACACCACGTTCGCAACGACTCCGTTTCCCAGCAACACGAGAACCAGGGTTCCCATGAACTCTCCAAAGAATGGTGTATGCATGTGCTCTTCTACGGGGAATGAGGGAAGGCGGACCGGCGTCCGCCTCCGGATTACGCGGATACTTTCCGCAGCTTGGTTACGCGCCCGATCTCGACCCACTCGCCGACGAAGATGTTGCCGGCATGATCGAAGATCGCGCTGTGCGGCGCGACGAACTGGCCCGCGATGAAATCGGTCCGGTTCTTGGTGGTCCGATTCGGATTAGGTACCGTAGGTTCGCCCAAATTGATAACGATCTTGTTGTCCTTGTCCAGGATCGATACGCGGGAGGACAAATCGGGCACCAGGACCTCTGCGGTCTTCGGGTGAGGATAGAAATGACACGGCTGAAGAGTGCCGGCGATGACATCGATCGGCTTGTCGTCCAGCGTGTAACGCACGATGCGCCGGTTGCCTCGATCGGCCACCATCAAAATCGGTTTGCTGGAATCGCGCAGATCGACCCAATTGCCGTGCGGATTGTTCATCGAATCGATGGGCCGGTCGGCAGGCACGCCGAGTGTATTCAGAGGCCGGACCGCCGCGGCTCGTCCTCCGCCACCGCCGCCACCGCCCCGTGCACCGCCGCCACCGGGACCGCCAGCCGCAGCCTGAGCGCCGGGGGCTCCACCGCCGCCCGGAGCTCCACCGCCAGCCCCTCGGCCTCTACCGCCGCCTCCGCCCGCGCCGCCACCGCCTCTAGCTCCGCCAGCCGGTGCGGCCCCAGGCGCGGGCGCTGGAGGACCGCCGAAGGTGTTCACCAGCACCGGATACGCCGTCGCGCTTGCAACTTTGTAGTGGAACATATAATACGATCCGTAGCCGTCGCCAACCCAGAAGTCGCCATTAGGGGCGATCGCGATATTGGTGGGCCGGTAGTTCAAACCATTCGCGCCGCCCGGACCGGACGAACCGGGGCCCTTCTGGTAAACCGCCGACTGCTGCGGATATCCTATGGTCCAGACTTCTTCGCCCTTCAGCGTCCGCTTGGTGATGACGCCGTGCTTGTCGTCGCAGAAGTACAGGTATTCGGTGTTGCCTTCCTTGCGCAGGTGCATGCCATGCGCGCCGCCCCGGAACATGGGGCCGAAAGAGCGCACGAACTTGCCCTTCTCATCGAACACCACGACGCTGTCTGGGCTCGGGCTGTCCTCATACACCGTGTGGTGAACGTAGATGTGTCCCTGGGCATCCTCGCTAATGCTGTGCGTGTTGCCGTACTTGATGCTGGACGGCAATTCGCCCCAGTCGTGGATGCATTCGTACTTGTGCTCGCCCTCTCCAAGGATGGGAAGCTTGGCGCCCGACTTATCGTCTGCTTTGATGAAGAACGGTACTGCGGCCGCTGCCCCGGCGGTCAGAAAGGTGCGTCGTGTGGAATTCGTCATGTGTTGCTCCTGATTTGTGGCCCCTCGGCCACCGTTCATTATACACCGATCACCACAATGAAAAAAAAGGCGCAACCGCGTGGACCAACCAAGCCACGTCCGGCTGCGCCTCTTTCAGACTTTAGATTGTGAAACGAGCTACACGTGGTACAGTCCCACGTACGTCCCCTTGGCGCGAGTGTGCATCGCGAGCGCCGCCAGCAGGTCCGCGCGAGAAGTGGTCGCCGGCAGACCCAGCTTGGCATCCAGAGCATAGAGCTCGATGATGTAGTGGTGCGTCGTAGGCGACGGAGGGCAGGGGCTATAGAAGCCCGGCATCTGCCCGATGTTGTTTGGCTGAACGGCACCGTCGGCGAGCATCGCCATCTTGGGCACGCCTGCCGGAAGTCCCGTCGCCGTTCCCGGGATGTCGAAGATCGCCCAGTGCAGAACGTCGCTTCCCTGGATCGCCACATCGGTGTCGTGCATGATCAACGCGAACGACGTCGTCCCCGCCGGAGCTCCGGCCCAATCGATCTTCGGAGAATCCTTTTGCTGACCTGCCGCGGCGCATCCAATGCTATCCGGAATCATCCCGCCATCCGCATACCCTGCAACGGTGATCGTAAGGGGCGCGGGAATTCCGCCCTTACCGCCGCCCTTGCCTTTGCCGCCACCGCCGCCTTTCCCGCCAGGGTTTTGCGCCAGCATCATGCCGATGCTGACGCCAAGAACGATCATCGATACTGCCAACGCTCGCGCGATTCTCATAATCTGTATCTCTCCTTGAGTTTTTAAGACTTACTTTCCTGTGTAGCTGACTTTCCAAATGGTGTTGGAGCCGTCGTCGGTGACGTACAGCGAACCGTCTTTACCCACAGCGACCCCGGTGACCCGGCCCCACGCGTTTCCGTCCGGAGCGATCATGCCTGTGAGGAAGTCCTCGTACACTCCGTTCGACTTGCCCTTTTCGAGAGGAACGCGCACCAATTCATGCCCCGACATCGGGGTTCTGTTCCAGGACCCGTGCTCGCCGGCAAAGATATCGCCGCGATACTCCTGCGGGAACTGCGTGCCATCGTAGAACGTCAGCCCGAGTGAGGCGCTGTGAGCCTGAATCAGAACGTCCGGCACGATCACCTTGTCGATGGTCTTGTCGCCGGGCCGGGGCAGAGTTTCCTTGTCCTTGCCGTCAAAGCCGGCCACCGCGCGCGGATCTTCATGCTTGCCGATGTAGAACCATGGCCAGCCGTAGAACCCGCCCTCTTTGACCGAAGTGATGTAATCCGGAACCAGGTTGTTGCCCAAGTTGTCTCGTTCATTCACCGAAGTCCACAGTTCGCCGTTCAAGGGGTTGATCGCCAATCCCACCGGATTGCGGATGCCCGAAGCGTAGATCTTGACGAACTTTCCCTCCGGCGTGTATTCCAGAACGTTGGCGCGATGCTCCTGCGGCCGATTACTTTGGCTCACGTTGTCCGCCGACCCCACCGCCACCAGCATGCTCTTCCCGTCCTTGGTGAACACCACGTCGCGGGTTCTGTGGTCGCCGGCGGGCGGGAGGTCCGAAATCAACGTCTCGGGCATGCCGCTCGCTTTCAGATCGCCGTTCTTATAGGGGAACCGCACCACCGACGCGTTGTTGCCGATGTACACCCATTGCGGGTTGGCCCCGACCGGATAAAAATTGATCCCGAAAGGTCCGCCTAGACCCGTGGCGAACGTCGAAATCTCGGCTTTGCCGTTGTTGTCGCGTACGATCTTGATATTGCCCGCCATTTCTTCGGCGACGAACAGATCTCCGTTCGGAGCTCTTCGGATCTGCCGCGGCGCCTTCAGATCGTCGTGCGCGTACATCTCGACCTTGAATCCCGCCGGAACCTGGGGCAGCGCGCCCTCGGGGCGGGGCGACATTTTTCCGAAACTCGGATGGGCGTCACCCGGCTCCGGCAGGTCGGCAACCGTGATCTTGCGGAACACGCCCGGCTTCAGGTCCTTTGAATCGACAAACGCGGCTTGGCCCGTAATCAGGCCGGCAATCTTGGCTCCGTCGCCCTGCAACATCACGCTAAACGCCAGCAGAAACGTTCCGCCGGTCAGAATCCAACCAAACTTTTTCATTTTGCCTCCAAAGCTGTGCTCCGACTATTATACGCGACAGCCGGATTCCTTGGGCTACGATCACCCGCTATAGTAGGAACAAATGCCAACGCGCCTCGCAGCATCGGTGCTCTGTTGCGTAGCTGGTTTTGCCTGTGTGTCCGCCCAAATCCCGCAGGCGCCTGCCTGGACCGTTACGGGAACCGTTCTCGACTCCATCAGCGGTCAACCCGTCGCCGGCGCGCTGGTGATCTGGGAACCGTCGTTCGCGGCGTACGGTTTTCGCGACCGGCCCGCCGAAAGCACCGGCCCCGCCGCGAACGCCGCGCGCATCGTCACCGGCGGCTCAGGACAATTCACCGTGTCCGTCGATCCCACGGCAACCGGCGTTCGACTGTTCGTATCGCGCCAGGGCTACCGCGCCCAGGACGGCAGGGAGACCGCCAACCTGTCGCTGCCCGCCGCTCCCTCCCAGACGATCGCCGTTCGCCTAGTTCCTCAGAGCACGATCGAGGGGCGCGTCCTCGATAGCCTGGGCGAGCCACTCGCCGCAATCGACGTGCACGCCGTCCGTATCGACATCCACAATGGCCTGCGCCGGCCTCGCGAAGATTTCGCTAAGGCCACGGGCCAGAACGGCGAGTTCCGTTTCGACGGCCTTCCTCCCGGCGTTTACTATCTTCGCGCCTCAGGACTCTATTATCCCTCCGCCGTTACCGAGGACCGCGCCCAACTGCTCCAGGTCGCATTCGGCGCAACGCTCACCGCCGACTTCCACGTCGAGCCCCACAAGGTCTACCAGATTCGCGGCCTCATCACCAACATGCCCTTGCGGCGGACCCTGGCGATCCGCCTCCTTCGCGAAGGCGATCCCCTAAGCCATCCTTTTCAAGTGAGCCCCAACGGCACCTTTCAAGTGACGGATGTCGAGCCTGGCTCTTACACGCTTCAGGCCTACACTCCCGGCATGGTCCCGCCCGATTTCGGCGAGGTTGAGGTCACTGTCGGGGAAGGCGACGCCGCCGGCCTGAAGGTCGGCTTGAGCGAGGGCGTGGATGTCTCCGGACACATCGAGTTTCGCGGCTCCGGCAGTCTGGAGAAGTACGCCGTGGTGCACGCCACGCCTTTCTATCCGCGCCGTTTACCCGTCGATTATTCCGAAATCATCGCCGCCATGCGCCCCAATGGGGATTTCGTTCTCAAGAATCTGCTTCCAGGAAAGTATGAAATCACGGTGCGCGGCTTGTCGGATACCTATCTGGCTGAGGCCACCGCGGACTCGAAGAACATTCTGGACCAGGGTTTGCCTGTGTCCACGCGGGAGCCTCCCCCGCTGGCCATCCTGATGCGCTCGGGCGGAGCCGAAATCACCGCGAATATCGAGGGCGACGGACCGGTACAAACCTTCAACGTGGCCCTGATCGCCCGGTATGGCGACGTGGAAATTCCCACGATTGTGCGGGCCCTGAACGGACATTTCCATGCCGCCGGCCTCACGCCCGGCGATTACACCTTGCTCGCCTGGCCCGAATCGCGCGAGATCGAATATCGCAACCGTCAGGTACTGTCGGATCTCTCGCCTTATAAGATCGCCATCTCCGTCACCGATGGGGCCCGCCGCAGCGTATCGCTTACGCCGATTACGTAGATACCGGCTTCGGCGACCCACTCTCGATAACGATCCCGGACCCGGATCAGGCGGTCGCCGAAAGGCGCTTGGTGATGTCGGGATCTCCAGCGACCGAAAGCTGCTGGCAGTGGTTCATACTATTAGCAGGATGCAGAAAAAGGCGAATAACGGCACGCGCGAGGTGAGAACGGAGTACAACTTTTCCGGCGGCGTCCGTGGCAAGTATGTAGACCAATATCGTCGTGGAGTCAACGTGGTGCTGCTCGACCCTGAATTGGCCGTGGCTTTTCCAGACTCGAAGTCGGTTGCCGATGCGCTTCATGCGCTTGTAGCCATCGCAACGCGAGCGGATCGTCGCAAGCGACAGTGATCACTTCACCACCGTCTTCGCCACCGCCTGGTTTTCGAACTCGTCCGCGACGCGCACGGCGATAGTCGTCTCGCCCGCGCCGCGATCCACAGTCGCTCGATAATCGAGTTCGGTCGAATCGGTCAGGCGCGTGGTCGGTTCCACCACCGTCCAGTCGCCGCCGTTGATCGAATACTCGGCCTTGCCCAGCGTGCTCAGCGCGTCCTTGGCGTGGAATCGAATCTCCATCTTGCCGCCTGCCGCTGTTCCAGGAGCCGCCGTCCCGCTCAAGCCCGTAATGGCCGGAGGAGTGTTGTCGATCAGGAAGGGGTCCGTTTCGCGCGAAGACGACAGCGCCTGGTCGGGAGGATTCGAGGGCGAATCCGAGGCCGTGATCCGCACCACGTATTTCCCGTCGGGGAAGGCCGTCGAATCCCAACTCAGGTAATTTTCCTGGATCTTGTCGCGCAGCGGCTTCCACGCGGTCTCGTTTACCCCACGAATCTCGGCCGTGTAGATCAGCGCGTCCCCGTTGTCGTCGCCGGCCAGCCAGCGGGCGCCGATGAATCCCTTGGCCCAGCTCATCGACGGCGTGTTCGCGGAGCCGGCCGAAGCCGTCGCGCTCGACCCTGGGGTAAACCCAGACGATCTGCGCCCGATCGGAGGCAGATTCAGGCTCGCCGGATTGTTCAATGAGTTGCTTGTCACCGGAGCCGCTGAAGGCGTCGGGAACCTGTAGTTTTCCCGCGTCATCTCTACTTCCTGGATCACCGGCGCGACGTTCTTCATCTGGTACGCCGTTTCCACCTCGGCGATTTCGGCCGAGCCGGTCAGCATCGCCTTGTATTCCAGGAATCGCGCCGCCGGAGATGCGATTCGTCCCGAGTTCAATTTCTCCCAGGGGCTCCAGTTCTGCTGCGGGCGATCCAGGTTGCCGCTGCGCGTTTCGAAACTAACGCCGCCCTGCGCCGGCTCGGACGCGATGCGCCCCCAATAGGAAAATGCGCCCGCATCCAGCACTTCGCTCTCGTAGGTCCCCGAAGCCTCCATGCCCGGCCCTACCGAGAACAGCTTGCCTATGTTGCCTGTAGTCGCATACAGAGTCCCATTCGGAGCAGAAACCAGCCCCGTCACCTGCATGGACGTCAGGCTGCGCAGCCGCGTGAACGAATGGTCCGAATCGATGCGGTACAGATACCCTCGATTGCCCGTGCCCGCGATGGCCCTCCCTCGCGCATCGAACGCCAGGGCATAGACCAAGTCCGTCGCGTCGCTCCACACCTTGCGCGCATAGCCGTCGGTTTGAATGCGGTAGATCTCCGAGCCTCCCGCGACCGCCGGAGCCGCCGGATTGGCGGGCGGTGGAAGTCCCGCCGGCCGAGCCGCCGCGGCAGCCGCATTCGCCGCAGCCGTCGTCGTGACCACCGACGCGGCCGGGGGCGCAGACGCCGGAGCGGCGGGCGCGGGAGTGGCCGCCTGCTTGTTGCCGTCCCCCGCCGCGTAAATCGTCCCATCCGCGGCCACCGCCAGCGCCGTAATCTCGCGCTTGGGGGCCTGGTACACCACGAATCCTTGTCCCGCCGATTGACCCGTGAGGGACACCCGCAGAATCAGTCCGCTGGGGTCCGTGCCCACGATCAGATTGCCGTTCGCGTCCACCGCCAGCGACCGCGCATGGGTCTCCTCGGTTTTGAAAAATACCGATCCCACTCCGGCTGGGGTCACCCGGTGAATTTCCCCCCGATCGCCTGTCGCGACGTACAGATTCCCGGCCTTATCGAACGCCATCGCCCAGATGTACTTGGCCTTCGGATCGTAGAACACCTCCACTTGACCGGCTGCGCTCACGCGATACACCTTGCCATCCGGAGACGTTGCCGCATACACCCGAGACATGGCGTCGATGGCGATGGCCTGAATGGCGATGCCGTCCAGCTCCGCCAGCGTCTTCACGGTTCCCTTCGGGTCCACCGCGAACAGCTTGGCCTTGGTCGCCCCCAACCCTCCGCCGCCGGTGTAGATGTTCCCTTTGGAATCGCGAGCCACGGCCCACAAAAACGCCGTCGAGGCATCGAAGATCTCTTTCGCCGCCGGCGCCGGCGTCATCTTCCCTTCGCTCGAAATCGACAGCCCCGTGAGGGTGCCCTTGTCGAATCCGGTCAGGTCCGCCTGTGTCCAGGTCTTGGTATCGACGGCAAAGGCCGTGACACATGGGAAGAACCAGAGGCACAGCAGGGCGCAAACAGCCGCGCCCAAAAGGGCGCGAAAAGCGAAGCCGGTTGTTTTCATCGGCGATTTTACTTTACCGTGATCCGCAGCGAATAACTTCCGCTCACCATTTCATCGAACGGCACCGAGAGCTGCTCCTGCGCCGTCTCCGGCGTCCCCGCCAGCGACCGGCTGGCCGTATGATCCGCTTGCAGTACGTTCAGCATCGACGCCGGCAGTGAAGGCAGCGTCTTGTCGTCGGTGAAGTAGGTGGCGCGAGTCTCCACCAGGGAAACGTACATGCGGTTGTTGCTGCGCTCCTGATTCAAAAGCGACACTGTTTGGGGAATGTCCATGAAGCGGCTGCCCGCCGCCGCCGTGCTTTGCAGACGATTCAGAGTGTCCGCGTCGCTGAACAGAATGCGATGCTCGCCGCGAGGCAGGCCCGCCGGGATCTTGACCGTGACGGAACGCTCCATGCGCTCGCCCCGGTACGGCCGCAGGAAAACTTTCACCGGAATCTCGGTTCCCGCCTCCACGTCGGTCGAGGGTGTCCAGGCGCTGTCGATGGCCGCCACGCGCCGATCCGGCAGCAGGTCGATGGTGCAATCCACCTTGGTCAGTTTGGGCATGGACACCGGATTCGCAAAGAGGCGGTTGAACTTCTCGGCCCACCAGTTGGCCAGCATCAGCGGCGGAGGCGCGGGCGCCCCGCTGTCCGCCAGGATGGTGGAGACGTGCAGGCTGCCGCCGCCGGCCACCTCCACGTTACCGCTCATCCGGTACGTGATCTCGTCCGCGAATTCGTTGATCTGCTCGATTGTGCTGGCCAGCGTGACCATCATCAGCGTGGGCGTGTATTTCTGGTTCACGAAGACCTGGAAGTTGAAATCCTTCTCCTTCACCACCGCGTTCTTTTCGTCCAGCGATCGCAGCTTCAGGTGCACCGGAACCATGGGAGCTTCCGCGCCTAGCTCGCCCATGATGCCGCTGAAGCGGTCCTGATGCAGCGCGCCCACCACGTCGGTGGTGTTGGGCAGCTTGTTGGGCTGGTACGAGGATGCAAGTGTCATCACGATTTCGCTCTTGGCCATGGGCATGTCGATCGGACCCAGGTTCATGAAGGGGTGCCCGAACGCCAGCACGTGCTTGCCGTCGTTGTAGGTGACCGTGCCGGTTCCCGTCGCCGAAAGATCGCCCGAAATCAGGATGCCCGCGACGGAATCGCCCGGATTCAGAGATGTCTCCCATCCCTTCACTGGCTTCCAGCTCTTGGCCGACGACCCTCCGCCTCCGCTCTGCACCGCCGTGATTCCCATTTGCTCGAACAGCGGTTCGAAGGTTCGCAGCGTTGAAGGCTCGAGTCCGGAAAACACCATCGGCGTTTGAATCGGCACCATCAGCGGAGTGTTATGGGGCAGCGACGCCTCCGACACGCCCGCGGCCACCAGCCGTTGCAGCAGGTCTTGCGGGAGATCCGCGACTTTTGGCCCCGGGGCTGTGCCCAGGGGTTTCACTGGGTCCGGCGGCTTCGAGGAATCGAAATCCCGCACCTCCAGCATCGATTCGATGGGCGTGATGCCACAAATCGAATCCGGCGAAAAGACGCTGATGCGCAAAGCCACCGCGCCTACCAATTTGCCGCCGATGTATACCGGGCTGCCGCTCATGCCCCCGGCCACGTTGGTTTCCTTGGCCCTCCCGCCCATTTTGGCGAGGATCACGTCGTTGGGGCCGCTGGCCTTCTTCCATACGCCGATGATCTCGATCGGGATCGGCTCGGGGGTCGACCCTTGAAATACTGTCCAGGCTGTGGCCTGCATTCCCGGCCGGATGTCTTTCAAAGGGAAAATCGCGACGGGCCCCGCTTTCGGCGGCGTCTCGGCCGCTGGGAGCGTCACGGGCAGGAGCATAGCCGTCGCCGCCGCGGCAACTGCGAACCATTGTTTCATCGGAGGCCTCTGTACTCTATTAGACACCTAAAATGCCGAAAGGAACCGGGCGTACTCCGCTATCGCAACCATCCGGTCAGTCTCCGCTGGCTTACTGCGCCGCCGTGGCCTTAGCCAACGACCAATGTTCGCGATTTTCCGATTGTCGGCAATTGCCGCTACTATTCCAGCAGCTTTTCCAACCTCGAACCTGTCCGAATCATGGTCTCGTTGCGCTCCGGTCCCGTGGACACGCCGCCGATTTCCACGCCGGTGCGGTCCTCCAGGAACTGCAAATAGGCGCGGGCGCGCTCCGGCAGCTTCTCGTAGCGGTCGATTCCGCGCGTCGAGCAGGTCCAGCCCGGCAGCATCTCGTACATTGGCTCCACGGCTTCCATCGCCCGGTACGTCGCCGGCATTTCGCAAACCTCGGCGCCGTTGAGTTTGTAGCCTACGCACACGGGAATCTCCTGGAGCTGGTCCAGCACGTCCAGCTTGGTGATCATCAACGTGTCGAAGCCGTTGACCATCGCCGTGTAGCCCAGCAGAGGCACGTCGAACCAGCCGCAGCGCCGCGGACGCCCCGTCACCGCGCCGAATTCGTTGCCCTCCCGCCGCAGCAAATCGCCGGCGGCAGCGTCGCTTTCGGTGGGAAACGGCCCCGAACCCACCCGCGTGATGTAGGCCTTGGAAACGCCGATGACCCCGTGAATGCGTGTCGGCGGAACCCCCGTGCCTGTCGAAGCCCCTCCCGCCGCCGCGCTGGAGGAGGTCACGAACGGATAGGTTCCGTGGTCGATGTCCAGCATGGTCCCCTGCGCGCCTTCAAACAGGATGCGCTGGCCCCGCGCGATGGCCTCGTTCAGGAGCTTGGCGGTATCGCACACCAGCGGACGGATGCGCGCGGCGTATTCCTCGCTCTGACGCCGGATCAGCGCGTAGTCGATGGGCTCTTGCAGGTGGAACGTCTCCGCCAGCGTCCGCTTGTCTTCGGCCAGCGTGTCGTAGAGCGCGCGAAACGCCTCCGGATCGAACAGATCCGCCATGCGGATGCCGCGCCGCCCCACTTTGTCTTCGTAACACGGGCCGATCCCCCGCTGCGTGGTGCCGATGGGGATGCGGTTCTCCCGAGCCTCCGACATCTTCTCCACCAGCCTGTGGAACGGAAAGATCACATGCGCCCGGTTGCTGATGCGCAGCCGCGCGGCTACGTCGATGCCCGCCGCCCGCAGCGATTCCATCTCATCCAGCAGAGCCGCCAGGTCCACCACCACGCCGTTGCCGATCACCGCGATCACCCCGTCGCGCAGAATCCCGCTGGGAATCAGCTTTAGAACGAATTTCCGGTCGCCGATAAAGACGGTGTGCCCGGCGTTGTGGCCGCCCTGATAGCGGGCCACGATATCGAACCGCTCCGCGAGCAGATCGACAACCTTCCCCTTGCCCTCGTCGCCCCATTGGGCGCCAAGAACGATCACGTTGGACATTTGGTTATTGGTATCCCCGCACAACAGGCTAACCGCCCGTGCGCTCCGATAAACTATTGTAGCAGCGGAATGTTACGGATCGGTTGGCGTCTTCAGCAGCTGACGGCTTACTCTATCGTGAGGTGCTTCGCATCGATCATCAGCTTCAAGTAGCCTTCTGCTGTCAGCGGACACTCGACCAAAGCTCTGAATTGGGTCCGCGTCAGCCTGATCTGCCTGGACATCGCCGAGCAGAGATAGTCGTCTATCTCTTTTGCTTTGTGGCTGATTTTGGTATGGATGTGCGACTTCTTGCCCCCGTGATGGAGGAAATAATAGCGATGATCGCGATCGCTGTATTCCTGGAAGCCCTTGGCGCAAAGGGAAGTGCTTACGTCCCGCGCCTTGAAAACCAATGGAGTTATTCCGCAGTGACGGCTCTAACCAACTGTTGAAACGCATGCTTGACGGCGATAGCGTCTATGGTCAAGGATTCGTCGGGAGCCTGGGCTATCGCGTCCCATAGAACCGAGAAGTCTTCCATGAAGGAGTCAAGGACTTCCTGCTTCGATCTGCCAAAGGCAAGGATCGCCAGCAGCTTGGATTCGTAACACCAGCCACTCCCAAAATTCGTCATCTTGATCTGTAAGGGCCGATTGAGGCGGAAAAGCCGGCCTTGTGATCGAATCTCGTCCAAGGCGAGAGGGCAAGCGTGCCTTTCTGCGTCCACATTCGGCTTTTCAGCCGGAACGGGCTGCCCTTCGGATTCGACTTTGGTTGGCTTCCTCAAGATGGTCCTCGAACCTGCCAGCCGCTGAGGCGTGGTGCGTTACCCCCAAGTTAGCACGGGCGCGTTTGCCGCGGTCACTTCCTCTGCTTGAGGCCGCTCTCGTTCCCCTGCCGGGTCGCCGCCTCCACGTCGCAGATCAACAACCGGCGCAAGCCAAACTCCCCCGTCCACAAAGTCCCGCCAACCGGCATGACGTAGTAGCGGCTTCCGTACCAGCTCGCCTGCCCCTGGAACATATACGGCTCCGCGTCGTTAAACGCACCCTGGATCTGGATGACGCGCTCACCCAAGGCGGTATTGAAGATGTCGATCCAGTATTTGCCCCGGATCTTGTCCCTTTGAAAGACAGCCGTCGGATCCAGAAAAGTGTGAGCGATGTCAAACCCATCCCAACTATTCACGGCCCCGTTCTCGCTGAAACGTGAGTAAATTGGTCCCGGTCCAACACCTGCCCACCTTGGGCCAGACTTCTCAAGGATGTGGCCTTTGTATTCGATGCCACGGTCCTCGGCACCACTCGGGAGGGACGATCCGCCACGCCGCGAAAGCGGTACCGTAGATTGTCAGGCCTGTTCTCCGATTCGGCGAGCCCGATTGGGATGCGTCAGATCTACGGCGTACTTTTCCTGGGAGGTTGGAAATGTTTCCGTGAAGCCGATAGTGAGCTGACACGACGCCGTCAAGTACAGCTCGGTCTCGTTTGCGGCGCGAATTTCGGGATGGCACCGGCCGGTGCTCACGTCAAGGAGGATCCCCTCAGGTTTGCTCAATCTTCCGAGGTGCACTTCGTGGCAAGCGCCAGGACTCTCTGTGACCCGGTAGGAGACGTTGCCGGCGAAAGTTTGCGCGGCAACGCAACAAAACACTGCGGATGCTCTGAAGGGAGAAGCCATCTATCTCCTTGTCGCATCGGCTGAATGACTGCCCGTCTGTACGCTGCGTCGCGTAAAAACCATATGCCGGATGGCACAGCGTTCGGGCGACCCTCAGCAGTAGACACTGCTCGCCGCTGCACTGTTTAATAGAGTTATATGTGGATTGTTCGACTGGCGCTGCGCCGTCCCTACACGTTTGTAGTGATGGCGCTCGCGATCCTGCTTGCCGGAGGCTTGGCCATCGCGCGCATGCCCGCCGACATCTTCCCGGAAATCGACATCCCCATCGTCAGCATCGTATGGTCCTACGGGGGCATGACTCCCGAAGACATGGCCAACATGATCACCACCCGCAGCGAGCGCGGCATGACCACGACGGTGAACGATATCGAGCACATGGAGTCGCAGTCCTACGCCGGCGTCTCCGTGACCCGCTTGTATTTCCATCCCGGCGCCAAGATTGAAGCGGCCATCGCGCAGATCTCGGCGCAAGCCAACCAGCTTGTCGGCTATCTCCCGGAAGGCGCGCGCCCCCCCGGTATTCTCACCTACAACGCGGCCGCGGTCCCCATCCTGCAATTGGGCCTTTCCAGCGCAACCATGAGCGAGCAGGAGGTCTTCGATCTCGGCACCAACTTCATCCGTACCCAGCTCGCGACCATTCAAGGCGCCAGCGTTGCGTCGCCCTACGGCGGCAAGCAGCGCGCGGTCATGGTGGACATCGATCCGCAAGCTTTGTTCTCGCGCGGCCTCTCCGCCACCGATATCTCCGCCGCGCTGAATTTGGAGAGCATCATTCTTCCCAGTGGCAGCGCCAAAATCGGATCGCGCGAATACCGCGTGGAGATGAACAACACTCCCTCAGTGGTGGAACAGTTCAACCGTCTCCCCATCAAGTCCATCAAGGGCAGCACGATTTATATGCGCGACATCGCGCAGGTGCGCGACGGCTACCAGGTGCAGACCAATATCGTGCGCCACAACGGCGAGCGCGGCGCGCTGCTGACGATCCTCAAGAACGGCGGAGCATCGACGCTCGACATCGTCCGCCGTGTCAAGGACGCGCTGCCGCGCGTCGAGTCCACTCTGCCCCCGGGCTTAAAGGTCCAGACCCTCTTCGACCAGTCCATTTTCGTTCGCGCCGCAATCCAGGACGTGCTCAAGGAAGCGGCCGCGGCCGCCGTGCTCACCGGACTGATGATCCTGCTGTTCCTGGGGAGCTGGCGCAGCACGCTCATCGTCTGCATCTCCATTCCGCTCTCGATTCTCACCTCGCTCGCGATTCTCTACGCGCTGGGCCAAACCATCAACATCATGACCTTGGGCGGGATGGCGCTGGCCGTCGGCATCCTGGTGGACGACGCCACCGTGGAAATTGAAAACATCCATCGCAATCTGGGCATGGGGAAGGCCATCGTCAAGTCCATTCTCGACGGCGCGCAGCAGATCGCCGTGCCCGCTTTCGTCTCCACCCTGTGCATCTGCATCGTGTTCGTGCCGGTGGCGTTCCTAACCGGAACCGCGAGGTATCTGTTCACTCCGCTTGCCATGGCGGTGGCCTTGGCCATGGGCGCGTCGTACCTGCTGTCGCGCACCCTGATCCCCACCATGATCCGCTTCCTGCTTCCCGCCGAGCTGCATCTCTACAAAGATCCCGAAGGCGAAACCGAAGTGGAAAACGCGAATTGGCTATGGCGCGTTCACCGCGGCTTTCACCACGGCTTCGAGAAGCTCCGCGACTCCTATTCCAGCTTTCTCGCTTCGGCTCTCGAACGGCGCGGCCTGGTGGTGGCTTGTTTCGTGATCCTCTCGGCGGCCTGCGTGGCGCTGTATCCCTACATCGGGACCGACTTCTTCCCGCGCGTGGACGCCGGCCAGATTCGCCTGCATGTCCGCGCCGCTTCCGGCTCGCGCATCGAGGAGACTGAGCAGAAGTTCGCGCAAGTGGAGCGCACCTTGCGGGAGATCATTCCCGCGAGTGAGCTCAGCGACATTCTGGACAACATCGGCCTGCCTGCCAGCGGCAATAACCTGGCCATGGGAGATAACGTTACGCTGGGAACCTTCGACGGCGAGATTCTGATCTCGCTCAGCCCCGGGCACCGCTCCACCTGGGATTATGTGCGTGAATTACGCCGCCGCTTGCCGCAGCAGCATCCCGATCTGACGTTTTTCTTCCAGCCGGCCGATATCGTCGGGCAGATCTTGAATTTCGGGTTGCCCGCGCCCATCGACGTGCAGGTGGCTGGCCCGCTACACAACCTGGACCGGGATTTCGAAATCGCCGGCGAGATCGCCCGCCGCATCGGCGCCATTCCCGGCGCAACCGATGTCCATGTGCACCAGGTCAGGGACGTTCCCATGATGAGCATCGACGTGGATCGCGGCCGCGCAAGCCAGATGGGCTTTACCCAGAAGGACGTCGCCCAAGGCATGCTCATCTCGCTTAGCTCCAGCTTCCAGGTGGGCGCGAATTACTGGATCAACCCCGCCAATGGCGTCGATTACAACGTCGCCGTGCAGACGCCCACCTACCGCATGGATTCGGCCCAGGCGCTCATGAATACGCCCATCTCCGGCGGCACCGGCCAGACCACCGAACTGTTGAGCAATGTCGCCAGTGTTACGCGCGGCCTCACCTCGGCGGTCGTCAGCCACTATAACGTGCAGCCCGTCGTCGACGTGTACGCCAACGTGCAGGACCGCGACTTGGGCGGCGTCGCCGGTGAAGTCGACAAAGTCATCGCCGAATACAATACCAAGCTCCCTCCCGGCAGCTACATCGACACCCGCGGCCAGGTGGAAACCATGCGCTCTTCGTTCCTGGGGATGGCCTACGGCCTGGTCTTCGCCATCGTTCTGGTGTACTTCATCATGGTGATCAATTTTCAATCCTGGACCGATCCGTTCATCATTTTGATGGCCGTGCCCGGCGCGCTCAGCGGCATCCTCCTGATCCTGTTCTTCACCCACACCACCATCAGCGTTCCCGCCCTGATGGGCGCGATTATGAGCATCGGAGTCGGCACCGCCAACAGTATTCTTCTGGTGACCTTCGCCAACGATCTGCGCCGCCTGGAAGGCGCCGACGCTCTGACGGCTGCCTACCAGGCCGGCCGCACCCGTCTCCGGCCCGTGGTGATGACTGCCATGGCCATGCTGGCCGGGATGATTCCGATGGCCCTCGGCTTGGGCCAGGGCGGCGAGCAGAACGCGCCCCTCGGCCGCGCCGTCATCGGCGGATTGATGGTGGCGACGGTGGCCACTCTGTTTGTGGTCCCGGTGGTGTACAGCCTGCTGCGTAAAGCTCCTCCCAAAACCTTCGATAGGATAGAAGTGTGATGGCGGCGAACCCGCATACCGAACCCGAATTCACCACAGTGGCCTCGCAAGCGCCCGCGCGCAAGAAGTCGCACGCCGGTTTTCTGGTACTTCTTCTGCTGGCCGGTCTCATCCTGGCCGGCGCCATCGCCTATGAGCTCTCGCAACGAAAGACACAATCGCAGGCGCTCGCCACCGCTGCCGCGGCCGATGCCGTAAGCAGCGGCATTCCCGTGGTCGAGGTCGCGCGTGTTCGCACCGCTCCCTCCGGCGCCACCGTCGAGATTCCCGGTCAAACCATGGCGCTGCTCGAAACCCCCATCTACGCCCGCGTCGACGGCTACATTCGCCAGCGCAACGTGGAGATCGGCGACCGCGTCAAGAAAGGCCAGCTCCTGATGGAGCTGGACACGCCCGACCTCGATCAGCAGATCGTGCAGGCGCGCGCCACCCTGGCTCAGTCCAACGCCGCGCTGGCGCAGGTCCAGGCCAGCCTGCAAGCTTCGCAAAGCAATCTCAAGCTCGCCCGCGTCACCGCCGAGCGTTACCACACCCTCGCGGAACAGGGCGTGATGTCCAAGCAGGATAACGACACCTCCGCCGCCGCGCTCGAATCCGGCCAGGCCAACGTCCACGCCGCCGAGGAAACGGTGCGTGCCCAACAATCCACCATCGCCGCCAACGAGGCCAACCTGAATCGCCTGCTGGAGCAGAAAAAGTACGCCCGCATGGAAGCTCCCTTCGATGGCATCATCACCTACCGCAATCAGATTGCCTCCGATGTCGGCACTCTGATCAGCTCCGGCAGCGGTACTTCCAATCCTGAAATTCTGCGCGTTTCGCAGATCCAGACCCTGCGTGTCTTCGTGGACGTTCCCCAGAGCTACGCTCCGGTGATCCGCGTGGATCAGCCCGCCGATCTGATTGTCGACGAGTTTGCCGGCCGCGTCTTTCCCGCGCGCGTGACCAGCACTACCAGTTCTGTCGATCCCAACTCCCGCACCATGCTCACCATTCTGCTGGTGGACAATGCCGACGGCGCGCTGCTGCCGGGTATGTACACTAAAGTGCGCTTCCACTTGCCGCACACGATCAACGTTCTGCGCCTGCCCGCCGAAGCGCTCCTGTTCCGCAGCGAAGGCACGTATGCCGCCGTGGTCGGACCCGACCGCAAGGTCCACCTGCACAAGCTCACCCTCGGCCGCGATTACGGCCCCGAAGTCGAGATCACCTCCGGCCTGGCGCCCGGCGATGCCGTCGTGCTTAACCCCACCGATTCCATCCGCGAGGACGCCGTAGTCGAGCCGAAGGAGCGCGCCGAGACCAAGTAAAAAACCGGGACAGTACACTCATTTCCGCCCGGCCCGGAGATTGGGAACGTGCGAATTACGACTGGCGGAAAACGAGTGTACTGTCCCGGTTTTTTGTTGGCTAGAATCGTTGAGAGATGCCCCGCCCCTCCCTCAACCAACTCGCCCGAGTCTTCTTCCGCATCGGCAACACCACCTTCGGCGGCGGCCTTTTGACCATGACCGTTCTCGGCCGCGAGCTGGTCACGCGCAAACAATGGATCTCGGCCGAAGACTATGAGCTCGCCTTCGCCGTGGCCCGCGTCACCCCCGGCACCAGCATCATCGCCTTCTGCGCCGCCGCCGGATGGCTAATTCTGGGCTGGGCCGGAGCGCTCGCTGCGGTCTTCGCGCTCACCGCTCCCACGGCTGTCTTCGCGGTCCTGCTGCTGCAAGGGATCGATTCCGGCGCGGGATATCCGCTAATCATGGGCGCCGTCGCCGGCACCGTCGCCGCCGTAGCCGGGATGATGTGGGCCATCGTGTGGATCCTCGTCCGCCCGTTCGCTCGCGGTTTCGAGTCTATCCTCCGCTCCGCGATTATCGCCGGCGGAGCATTCCTTGCCTCCTGGAAATTCAACGTCACGCCGGTTCCGGTGCTCGCGGCCGCCACGCTGGCGAGCCTGCTGTGGGGCTTCCTTTCAAAGGATACGGTCCAGGAATGAATCTCTTGCTGCTGTACTTCTTGCTGCTGAAGGCCTCGCTCGCCTCCTTCAGCGGCCTAGGATCGCTGCCCATGATCCGCAACGATTTCGTGGTCGAGCGTCACGCTCTCACCGACCACCAGTTGAACACCGCCGTCGTCGCCGGCCGAGCCGGACCGGGACCCTTCGGCTTGTACCTGGTGTGCGTCGGCTACACCGTCGCCGGCGTGCCCGGCGCGATCTCCGCGTTTCTGGCGCTGATCACGCCCGCATTTCTGGCGGTGCCCTTGATGCATTGGCTGGGCCGCCGCGCCGGCCATCCCCGCATCCGCGACGCCATTCGAGGACTCCTGCTCGGCAGCGCCGGTCTGCTGCTCGCCTCCTCCGTGCCCCTCGCCCGCGACGCCAACACCGGCCCGTTGTCGCTGGCCATCATGATCGGCGCCTTCCTGGTCTTGACCTTCACCCGCCTGGACTCGGCGTGGCTGATGGCGGGCGCGGCGGCTGTGGGTCTGACGGCGCAACTGTTGCGGGGCTGACGGTTTTTGACGAAACGATGAATAACGGCCGCCCCCGCGTGTTCTGCAAGCACAGCCACAGATACTGCCCCACGATCCCCAACCCCGCCGAAGTCAGCCCCCCAAAAAAGAAAATCGTCAGTACCGTAGCCGAGTAGCCCGGCACCACGATGCTTCCGCTAACCTTCCCGATCAGCACCGTCACGGCTCCTAGCGCCGCCAGGGCCATCCCCAGCACGCCCACCCCCAGCAACGCCCGGATCGGCAGATCCGTGAAACTGAAAACGCTGTTGACCAGATACCGCATCTTCTTGCCCAGGGTCCAGGCGCTCGATCCCTGCTCCCGCCGCCGCCGCTGGTAGGGGACGAAGGCGCGCCGGTACCCCACCCAAAACAGCAGCGCGGGCAGGCTGGTTTCCACCTCTTTCATGGAGCAGATCTGGTCCCGCACCTTGCGGCTGCACCAGAACACGTCCACGCCTCCCGGCGGAATATCCGGATTCACCAGCCGCCGGTAAAGTCCCCAGAAGGCCCTCGACGCCAGCCTCGAGAGCGCCGGATCGTCGCGCCCCGCGCGCTGCCCGAACACCACCTCGGCCTCGCCCCGCCGCATCCGGTCGAGAAATTCCAGCGCCAGCTCCGGAGGCTCCTGAAGATCGGCGGCCAGCACCGCGCAATAGTCGCCCGTCGCATGCGCCAATCCCGCCGTGATGGCCGCGAACGATCCGAAATTGCGGCTCAACCGGATCAATTGCGCGGGCACCGTCCATCCCGCCAGCTTTCGTTCCACCATCGCGCCGGATTCATCCGGGCTGCCGTCGTCGACGAACACTGCCTCCACGGCGACCGGCGCCAGGCCCGCTACGCGCTCCAGCTCGGAAAACAGGAGCGGCAGATTTGCCTCGCTCTTATACAGCGGAACGATAATGGATAAAGTTTCCGGGGTCACTCGATGCGTCGCCCGCACAGGGGCTCCGTTGTGCGGGCTTTGACCAGATCCAAATGTAACCCATCCTTAGGTCCGGCGCGTCAAACGTTTCTTACTGGCGCTGTTAGACTGAAAAAGTCAGACTGAGAGGAGGCTCGGCGTGACTGCGGCGAATACAGCCCCTGGCTTCGGTTATTTCAAACATGATCTGGCCGTCGTCGAAAGCTCCACAGTGGGCCGTGGGACGCGTATTTGGGCCTTCGCCCACGTTCTTCCGGGCGCGCAAATCGGCGCGGATTGCAATATTTGCGATCACACTTTTATCGAAAATGACGTCGTGATTGGCGACCGCGTGACCATAAAATGCGGCGTCTATGTGTGGGACGGCGTCCGGCTCGAGGACGACGTGTTCGTCGGGCCCAATGCCGCCTTCACCAACGATAAGCGGCCTCGTAGCGGCGTCCACAACAAGCACTTGCCCATCACCACCGTGAAAGCCGGTGCGTCCCTCGGAGCCAATTCCACTATCATGCCCGGGATTACAATCGGCTCGCGGGCTCTGGTCGGCGCCGGAGCCGTGGTCACCCGCGACGTTCCGCCTTGGGCCATCGTCATCGGAAACCCCGCCCGCATTGCCGGATATGTCGGCGCGGCGGCGCAGCCCAGCTCGCCTGCACCGGTCCCTGCCCAGCCTGGCGTCCATCCGTCTCGAGTTCAAGGCGTCACCATCTATCGCCTGCCCCTGGTCCCCGACCTGCGCGGTTTCCTCTCCGCCGCCGAGAACCTTCCCTTCGAAGTCAAGCGCTTTTTCCTGGTTTTCGACGTGCCTTCGCGAGAAGTGCGCGGCGAGCACGCCCATCGCACGTGCCATCAATTCCTGGTGTGCGTGCATGGCGAATGCCGGATCATCGCCGACGACGGCCGGGAGCGCGAGGAAATCTTCCTCGATTCGCCCAGCATCGGTGTTCATCTCGCGCCCATGGTCTGGGCAACGCAGTATCGTTACTCCGCCGACGCGGTCCTGTTGGCCCTGGCCTCGGAGGTCTATAAGCCCGAGGATTATATTCGCGATTACAGCGAATTCTGCGAAATCAAAACCCGGGACAGTACACTCAATTCCTGATTTCCCGCCTACGGGTAGGCCGGCCACACGTAGCATCCCTGGCCTGGCCCATCCGCGAGGTCCGCCCGCACCGCGACCACCATGGCCGTCATGTCTCCCTTGAAGACCACCTTGAGGCCCTGCGCCTGGATAAAATCCCTCTCGAAGTTCTCTTCGAGGATGTACATTTCGTGGCCCGTGGTATGAGGAGTTGTGCCCCCAAACGGTCCGAATGTTTCGCGCCCCGACGCCAGCCGCTGGAAATTCATGCCCGCGTGATATTCCCAGCTCACCTCCACATCCTGAATATTCTTTTCGTGGTTGTAGCACGCCACAGTCTTGTAAGCCTGATTGAGGTCCGCCTGATAGTTCCATTCTTCGAAGTACATCAACCGCATGCAGGACAAATAGTAGACGCCCACAACGCACAGCGCGGCGATCAGGGCCTTCCGGCACACGGCTGCGCCTCGCGAGAGCGCTGGAATCGCAGCCGCAATCCCCACCATCAGCGTCACCAGCGGAAGGAAGTAAAGCCCCGTGCGGCTCACCGGCATCAACAGGCGAAATAATCTGTAGGCCAGCCGGTGTTCCAGCACCGCCAGCACTGCCACGGAGCCGACCAGGCTGCCCAGCGCGCAAAGCCACGCTGTATGTGCGTTCCGGTCCGGACCCTCCTGCCGGCTGCGCCGCCACACGCGGTCTCGCACAATCCATCCGAATTGGATCAACGCGAGCGCGCCCGTCACCGGAAGAACCCACTTACGCAGGATCTCGAACACCGGCATCAGCAATGGATTGATCAAGTACGGATTCGGCTGGAACATCGAAGCATAGACCAGCGAATTCAGGGTTTCCTTCAGGCTCTTCACGCCCGCGACGATCCCCCCGGTCCGCGCATGCACCAGCGCCCAGGAGGGAATCGCCAAGACCACCAGCAGGGCGGGTATAACCCCCGCCGCCAGCAATTGCCATCGCCGTGCCGGCTCTGCCTTCATCGCCCAGACCAGGATTCCCAGCATGGCCGTGAAGCCCACGAAAGCCATCGAAAAATTCGCCGTGAACGCCAGCGTCACAAACGCCGATGAGATCGCCGTCGCGGTCGTCAGCTCCCTCGATCCCCCAACCAGATGTTTGTAATTCAAGTGCCACGCCGCCGCCACCGCGATCGCTCCCATCAGAAACGCGCTCCCGATTCCATAGCCTCGCGCCGCCACGAAAAAATCGAAAATGAACGGATTGTAGACCAGGCAGACAAATAGCGGAATCCGGATTTTCCACTCCTGGCTGAGCATCTGGCAAAGCCGATAGATCGTGTAGATATAGATCGCCGCGCCGATCAGCGTGGGAATCCGGACGCTGAACGCGGAAAGCCCCAGGAGCGAGGTGAACAACACCGCTCCCATGGAATTGAGCATGTGATTGGCAGCCGCATTATCCCATTCCCAATGCGACGGGTGGACCATCCCGGCGTAGAACATATAGTTCTGCGCTTCGTCGCCCGTGAGCGCTTGCACCCAAGCCCGCACCGCTGCCCAGACAAACGCGAACCAGGCGAGTCCAATCGCAGCCGCACGTGCCGCACTACGGGAGGTAAGGAATTTCAGCCACACCTTTGCATCGTACATGATCCCCCGCAGGTGACCCATGAGACGTGGCCCTGCCGTCAGAATTGAAAGTACACAAACGGTACCGCCGGCCCCGTGAACCCGATCAGCTCCACCGAGAGCAACAGCAACGCGCACGCCGCTCCGTAAGCCCACGCCGGGCCCACCGCGATGCGTTCAAACCACGCTTTCTTTTCCTCGATCACCGCAAGAACCAGCGTGAGCAGCGCCAGGGAAAGCAGCCATGCCGGGATCAGCATCTCTCCTTTTGATCCCGTCAGCATCTGGCCGAGCACGTAAAGGCTTTCGCGGAACGTGGCGGCGCGGAAAAATACCCACCCGGCCATCGCCAGCGCGAAAGTCGCCACGGCCTGCACCGGATACAGCGCGGTCCAACGGTCATCCTCCGGCTTACCGCCGCGAAACGTCCGCTCGATGCTCAGCAGCGCTCCGTGATATCCGCCCCACACGATAAAATTCCAGTTCGCGCCGTGCCACAGGCCGCCCAGCAGCATCGTCAGCATCAGGTTGCGGTAGGTCTTGAGAGTTCCGCCGCGATTCCCGCCCAGCGGGATGTACAGATAATCGCGCAGCCAGCGCGAGAGCGACATGTGCCAGCGATGCCAGAAATCGGTGATGCTGGACGCCAGATAAGGGCGGCGGAAATTGACCGGGAAATGGAAACCCAGCAGCTTGGCCATTCCGATCGCCATGTCGGTATAGCCCGAGAAATCGAAATAGATCTGGATGCCGAACGCGATCGTCCCCGACCACGCCGATAGCATGCCCGGGTGTTTGCCCACGTCTTGAAAGTAGGCGTTCGCGATTTGCGCGAATTGATCCGCCATGATCGTCTTCTTGGCCAATCCCAGCAGCACCAGCAGAATCCCCTGCGACGCCTCCGCCGTGGACGGCCTCCGCCACGCGTACAGATCCCGGAAAAACTCCCGCGCCCGCACAATCGGACCCGCCACTAATTGCGGAAAAAAAGGAATAAACAACGCGTAGTCGATGGGATTCCGGATCGGCTCCTGTTCCTTCCGGTACACGTCGATCACGTAGGACATGCTCTGGAACGTGTGAAAGCTGATGCCCAGCGGCAGGATGATGCTCAGCGCGAATGCGTTCGAGGGCTGTCCCAGCACATGAGCGATATTTTCCGCGAAGAAATTGTAGTACTTAAAGAATCCCAGCAGGCCCAGATTCGCGCTCAGACTCACCACCAGCGCCGTCTTCCGCTGCCGCAGTGAGCCCGTTTGCGCGATCCAGCGCGCCGCGCAATAATCGATCGCCGTCAGCGCCAGCAGCAGCAGAATGAATACCGGAATCCAGCTCATGTAGAAGTAGTAGCTGGCGGCCAGCAGAATGAACTTCCTCCACCGCTGGGGAGCGGAGTAAAACAGAATCAGCACCACCCCAAGGAAGACAAAGAACTGCGGTGTCTGAAACAGCATGGCCTACGGCTTCGGCGGCCCCAGCGCCTTTCGAACCTCGCCGGCGACAATTTCGGTGAACTGGATCACCCCCTCGCGGTTCAGATGCATCGAGTCCCAAAACAGCTCGGGCCGCTCCAGCGAATCGAGCAGATGCTCATCCAGCACCACCACGTCCGGCTGGCCGGCGAGTTGCCGCGCCGCGCTATTGAGTTTCGGAGGAACCTCGGGCGGCGAAACCGGCGCCCGCGGCACGCGCAGCAAGAAAATCTTGGTTCCGGAGCCGCGGTAATAATCCAGAATCTTGCTATACCAATACCGCAGATACGCCGTCTCGCGGCCGGCATCCGGGGGGAAGGTCGGGAACAACTCCGCGGTGATTCGCTTCTGTTCAGCCTCCGGCACTGCGGCTGGAAAGTGCGATGCGGTCCGGTGCGTCCAGTCGATTTCCAGCCCAGCCAGCGATCTCGCGTCGCCCCCAAATCCGTAATTCCATCCGGCCGAGTCGTGGCGATAGTATTCGGCCTTTGCAATTCTTGCGAGCGGATGATCCAGGAATTCCTGGAAATCCTGTCTATATACGGTGCCTTTGAGTACGATCCCTTCGAAAGCGGTCCATCTGAGTTTCGTACTCTTGTAGGTCCATGGAAACTCCCCTAGGTCCCGCAGCCCGAGCCGTGCAATCAGGTAGTGCAGGTCGGACTCCCGCTCCGATTCATCCCCCCACGTATCCGGCTCGTTGTAATCGTCCTCGGGAATCAGAATCGCGGCATAGTTGTGCGCGTCCGGATCCACCGCCCGCAGCGCGTAATACCAGGTGCGAGGAGTCGTCCCGCCCAATCCGATGGTCGCGAACGTGTAGCCGGTCCCCGGCTTCTTTTCGTTCTCGATCCGCGGCAATAGCGCCATGCGCGAGTGCCCCACCGCCAGCACCTGGTTGCGGTCGGGCTTCGGCCGGCGGATTTCATTCTGAATCTGCACTTCCATGAATCCGGTGGTCGAATCCGGCTCGATGATGCGCGCGTACAGGCCGCTGTGGAAGATCAGGCCTTCCAGGCCCGCGAAGATCACAACCGCGGCAAACAACCGCGCAGCCAGTCCACCCTTAACGTCCGCCGCCAAACGATTCAGTATAGCGAACCTCTTCGGAAACGCCGCGGACGGAGTCTGAAACAGCATTGGCCTACGGCTGCGGCGGCCCGAGCGCCTTTCGAACCCCAGTGGCGATAATTTGCGTGAACCGGATCAGCCCTTCCCGGTTCAAGTGGATGGAGTCCCATAACAGCTCGGGCCGCTCCAACGAATCCAGCAGATGCTCATCCAGCACGATCACGTTCGGTTGACCCGCCAGTTGCCGCACCGCGCTATTGAGCTTCGGCGGCGCCTCGGGCGGTGAGATCGGAGCCCGCGGCACCCGCAGGAAAATAATTTTGGTCCTGGATCCCCGGTAATGATCGAGAATCCGTCTATACCAATACAGCCGGTACGCGGTCTCATGCCCGGCATCCGGAGGATAGTCTTGAAACAACTCTCCCGCGATCTGTTTCCGCTCCGCCTCCGGTACGCTCGCGGGAAAGCGCGCGGTCCTGTGCGCCCAATCGATCTCCAGCCCTGCCAGACTCCTGTCCTCGCCTTCGGCGTCGTAATACCAGCCGGCGGAGTCGTGCCGGTACAACCGAGCCTTCTCGATTCGTTCGAACGGATGATCCAGGAACTCCTGGAAATCCTGTCTGTAGACGGCGCCCTTGAGCACGATCCCCTCGAAGGCGGTCCATCTGAGTCTCGCGCTCTTATAGGTCCACGGAAACTCCCCCAGGTCCCGCAGTCGAAGCCGCGCAATCAGGTAATGCAAATCGGATTCACTCTCTGCTTGATCCCCCCACGTATCCGGCTCGTTGTAGTCGTCCTCGGGAATCAGAATCCCGGCGTAGTTGTGAGCGTGCGGGTCCACCGCCCGCACCGTGTAATACCAGGTGCGAGGCGTCGTTCCCCCCACCCAGATGGTCGCGAACGTGTACCCCGTCGGGGGGTTCATTTCATCCGCAATCTTAGGCAGCATCGCCATGCGCGAATGTCCCACCGCCAGCACCTGATTCCGGCCGGGCTTCGGGCGGCGGATTTCATTGTCGATCTTCAATTCCAGGCGCCCCGTGGTCGAATCCGGCTCGAGGATGCGCGCGTACAGGCCGCTGTGGAAGATCAGGCCTTCCAGGCCCGCGAAGATCACAACCGCGGCAAGCAGCCGCGCAGCCAATCCGCCCTGAACGTCCGCCGCCAAACGACTCAGTATAGCGAACCTCTCCGGAAACCCCGCGTGTTCCTGGTTCCCGGTCGGCTTCCGATCAGGTAGACTAATCGGATTGCCGCTATGCCCCTCGCTCCAGGTGACCGCCTCGGCCCCTATGAGATTCTCGCCCCCATTGGCGCGGGCGGCATGGGGGAAGTGTACCGCGCGCGGGACTCCCGCCTTGGCCGCGAAGTCGCCATCAAGGTCTTACCCGAGCACCTGGCCAACGATGCGCAAGCGCTGGCGCGCTTCGAGCGCGAGGCCAAAGCCGTGGCCGCGCTGTCGCACGCCAATATCCTGGTGCTGTTCGACGTCGGCGCGCACGAAGGGATTCATTACGCCGTCACTGAGCTGCTGGAAGGAGAGACGCTGCGCGATCGGCTCAGCCGTTCGCCGCTCTCCTGGCGCAAGACCGTCGAGCTGGGAATGGCGCTGGCCGAGGGTCTCGCCGCCGCCCATGGCAAGGACATCATCCATCGCGACATCAAGCCGGGCAACATTTTCCTCACCGCCGGCGGACAGATCAAGATTCTCGATTTTGGCCTGGCCCGGTGGCAGCAAAAGATCTCTTCTGAAGACGAAACGATAACGTTAGCCGATACCCAGGCGGGAACGGTTATGGGCACCGTCGGTTACATGTCGCCGGAACAGGTGCGCGGCGAGACGGCCGGCGCGCCCAGCGACATTTTCTCATTGGGCTGCGTGCTTTATGAAGCGCTCACCGGGCGGCAGCCGTTTTTCGGAAAGTCGGCCGCCGATACGATGGCAGCCATTCTGAAGGAAGATCCTCCTGCCATCGCCGACACCGGGAAACAGACGCCCGCGGAACTGGAGCGAGTCATCGACCGATGCCTGGCCAAGAATCCCGCGCAGCGATTTCACTCCGCCCACGATCTGGCATTCGCCCTGCGAGGTTTGCTCGGCGCGACCGGCGAGAAACCAGCCGCGGCAGCGGAGCCGCGTGGTTCAAGCCTTCGTATGACGCTGGCCATCGCTTCGGCGGTCGTGATTTTGGCCGGTGCGGGGCTATTTTACTGGAGGAGCCACACTGCGCAAAGCATCGACTCTCTCGCCGTACTGCCCTTCGCCAACATGAGCGGCAACTCCGACACCGATTACCTGAGCGATGGAATCACGGAGAGCCTCATGGACAGCCTTTCCGAACTGCCCAACCTGAAAGTGATGTCGCGCAGCGCGGTGTCGCGTTACAAGGGCAAGGAGCCGGACGTCCCATCGGTCGGTCGGGATCTCGGCGTACGCGCCGTACTCACGGGGCGGATTACCCAGCGCGGCGACAACCTCACGGTGAGCGCGGAATTGGTGGATACGTCTGACAACAGCCGTCTGTGGGGCGAACAATACAACCGCAAACTCGCCGACGCGTTGGCGGTTCAGAACGACATCGCGCATCAGATCGTGGAGAAGCTGCGGGTGCGTCTGAGCGACACCCAGGCGGCGCACATGACCAAGCGTCAGACCGCGAACCCGGAAGCCTATCAGCTCTATCTTAAAGGGCGTTACTTTGCGGCTCAATTTACGCCGGAAGGTCTGGACAAGGGCGTGAATTATTTCCGGCAAGCCATCGCCCTCGATCCTGCCTACGCGTTAGCCTACGACGGGATGGCCTACTACTACGCCTTAATCGAAGACTTATCGGTGGCTCCTTCCGAGGCTATGCCCAAGCTGGAAGAGGCAGCCCGCAAGGCGATGGAGCTCGACGATTCGCTGGTGGAACCGCATGTGGAGCAGGCCTACGGCTACACGTGTTACGACTTCGACTGGCCCGCGGCGGAGCGCGAGTTCCAGCGCGCCTTCAGCCTCAACCCGAATTATGCCCCGGCGCATGAATTTTACAGTTGGTACTTGATTTCACAGGGGCGCATCGACCAGGCCGTTCAGGAGGGACAGCGAGCCGTGCAACTCGATCCGCTTAATGTGGAAATCGATTCGATCCTGGGTTGGGATTTGTACCACGCCCGCCGCTACGATCAGGCAGCGGCGGAGCTTCACAGGACCCTTGAACTCGACCCCAGCTATCCGGCTGGATACTACTTCCTGGGTGAGGTGTATGCGCAACAGGGCAAGATCGACGACGCGATTGCGGCGCAACGAAAAGCCGCGGAGTTGTTCGGCAGCGGGAGCGCTTCGTGGCCGTTGGCGGAAATAGCCCGCGACTACGTGCTTGCGGGCAGGCTGCCTGAGGCTCGGCAAGCCCTCCGCGATCTGCTGGCGCGCTCCCAACATTTCCACGTTCCGCCCTACGGCATCGCCACTCTTTACGCGGCGCTTGGCGATAAGGACCACGCCTTCGCTCAGCTCAATCAAGCCTTCACACAGCGTTCCTTTTTCATGGATTTTCTGAAAGTCGACCCGGAGCTCGACAGCTTGCGCTCGGACCCGCGGTTCCAGGATTTGCTAGCTCGCATGAACCTGAAATAGCGCATCTCTCGCCATTCACAAACTCTATTTGCCGCCGATTCCTCAACTTAGCGTTTTCGCTCGCTGCGATTTTCGCACCCCGTCTGCTAGTTTGTAGGCGTAAGAGATCGGATGTCCTATCGCATCCGGTTCACGCCAGCGTGGGAGAGCAACCTAGGCAACCCCGATGCGAGCGTTACACGGTGGGCTGTGCCGTTGAAGTTGAACGGCGCTTCCCGGTGGGCGACACCACCTGGCAAGAGGTACCTCTTCGATCTTTCTCAGCTAAAGTGGGGCCGGTCTTTGACCGGCCTAAGTGTGTCCGTGCGACGTTCCGGCCACCAGGTTGGCGGCCCGCAGCAGCGATTCGAACGTTCCGGCGTCGGTCCACCAGCCTTCCAGGTGCGAAAAGCTCATCGTGCCTTCCTGGATGTAGGCATTGTTGACATCGGTGATTTCCAGTTCGCCGCGGCGGCTCGGCACCAGCGTCCGCACCTTGTCGAACACCGTGCCGTCGTACATGTAAATGCCGATGACGGCATGATTGGATTTGGGCTGCGCCGGTTTCTCCTCGATCCCCACAATGCGGTCGCCCTGCATCTCGGCCACGCCGAATCGCTCCGCGTCCTGCACCTGCTTCAGCAGAATGCGCGCGCCGCGCTCCTGCCGCTCAAACGCCTCTACCGCCTCGCGGATCGATCCTTCGATAATGTTGTCGCCCAGGATCACGCAAGTCTTACCGCCGTCGGCGAAATGTTCAGCCAGCGCCAGCGCGTCGGCGATTCCGCCCTCGCCTTCCTGATACGTGTAGTTTAGGTGCGCCAGACCGAACTCCTTGCCGTTGGCCAGCAGACGCAGAAAATCGCCCGAGTTGCGTCCTCCCGTGACCAGCAGAATGTCCTTGATCCCCGCCTCCACCAGAGTCTGGATCGGGTAGTAAATCATGGGCTTGTCGAAGATCGGCAACAGGTGTTTGTTGGTGATCTTGGTAAGCGGAAACAGGCGGCTGCCGGTGCCCCCGGCCAGAACAATCCCCTTCATGTGGAAGCTGTCATTCTATCATCGTACTGAACCGGACCGTACTGAACCAACAATGACACGGACCATCCTTTTCATCTTCGGCACGCGGCCGGAGGCCATTAAGCTCAGCCCGCTGATTCTGCGCCTGCGGCGATTCCCCGAATCTTACTCGGTCCAGGTGTGCGTCACCGCCCAGCACCGCGGCATGCTCGACCAGGTGCTGGAGGTGTTCGGGATTCAGCCCGATTACGATCTCGATATCATGCAGCCGGAACAAACGCTGTTGCAGTCGGCGTCGCGAATTCTCAGCGCGCTGGAGCCGGTCTTTAGCACCGTGCAGGCTGACCTGGTGGTGGTTCAGGGCGATACGACAACGACCTTCTGCGGCGCGCTGGCCGCCTTCTATAGCGGCGTTCCCGTGGCCCACGTCGAAGCCGGATTGCGCACCGGCGATCTGGGCCAGCCCTTCCCCGAGGAGCTGAATCGGGTTCTCACCTCGCGCCTGGCCACGCTGCATTTCGCCGCGACCCAACGGGCCGCGGATAACCTGGCCAAGGAAGGCATCACGCGCCACGTGTGGGTCACCGGCAACACCGGCATCGACGCGGTGCTGAGCGTTCGCGAGGCGGCTATGCCGCCCTTTCCTCTGGACCACTTGAATTTTCCAGGCAAGCGCATGATTCTGGTCACCGCGCACCGCCGCGAAAGTTTTGGCGAAGGCTTCGAGCGCATTTGCCAGGCTCTTTCAGTCATCGCGGACCGTCCCGACGTGCATCTCCTCTATCCCGTCCATCCCAATCCCAACGTCCAAGGGCCGGTCCATCGCTACCTCCGCCCGCATCCAAACATCACTCTTGTAGAACCGCTCGATTACGTGGGGTTCGTCAATGCGATGCGCCGCGCCTACATCATCCTCACCGACTCCGGCGGCATTCAGGAAGAGGGCCCGTCGCTCGGCAAACCGATTCTGGTGCTGCGCGAGAAAACCGAGCGTCCCGAGGCCGTCGAGGCCGGCACCGTAAAGCTGGTGGCCTCCGATACAGCACGCATCGTGGCCGAGACCGCTCTTCTGCTCGACGATCCCGAGGAGTATCGGCGCATGTCGCGCATCCACAATCCCTATGGCGACGGTCACGCGAGCGAGCGCATTGAGGCCGCGCTGCGCGAATTCTTCCTCAAGGACAATCCTCATTAGCGGGGGTGCGCCGCGCGTCAAGAAGGGGTACACTTCCGGTCAGGGGTGAGTCGTGCGGGCTGGACTTGTCTTCGCTCTCGCGTGTTTGCTCGGCTGTGCCGTTGGTGCTCAACAGGCTGCCCAGCCGGCAGCCCCTTCCGACAAGCCCTCCACCAGCCAGACCATACCGAAGCCCGGAGCGCTTCCGCCCCTGGTGGCCGGCGCGCCTTACTCCGGAGAAGAGCACCATGTGCGCACCCGGATGCTCGAGGATGGCACTCGCATCACTGAAAACTGGCCGGTCCAAAGGATGTACCGCGACACGCAGGGACGCACGCGCGTGGACCGTCCGCTGCTCACCTCGCCCGACGCTCCGGAACTGCCGCGCATCGTCGAGATCGACGATCCCTCCTCCGGCGTCGAATACATTCTGGAGCCGCTCCACAAGATCGCGCATCGCTTCCGATTGCCTCCCGTCCAGCCGTCTTCAGACCCGCCAGAAACATCCGGAGACGCCGCGTCCAAAGACGCCGCGCCGACAGTCGTCGCGCCGCCTTCCATCGCGTTCCCGATTCCGGCCGGTTCCAAGACCGAAGCGGAAGATCTGGGCGCTTGGGTGATCCAGGGAATGCGGGCCGAGGGCGTGCGCCGGACCATTCGCATTTCCGCGGGGAAAATTCCCGCGGGCGCCGTCGCCGTGGGCGAGGACAGCGATCGCGCTCTTGTGATCGTCGAGGAAACCTGGACTGCGCCCGATCTTCAGATCGTCGTGCGCGAGAAGCTTTACGATCCGCGCTGGGGCGAGTCCACAACCGAGTTGCTCAAGATCCGCGCCGGAGAGCAGGCGGCCAACCTGTTTCAGGTTCCATCCGACTACCGCGTGGTGGAGGAGTCCCGCGATTTCGCTATCGCGTTTGTTACGCGAGGGCATCCCTCGGCCCCGCTGGTGCTTACCAGGGAGCAGGCCAAGTACACCGATGAAGCTCGGCGTAATGGAATCCAGGGCATCGTGCTGCTTTCGGCGGTGGTGGATGAGAGCGGCAAGGCGCAGGACATTCGCGTGGAGCATTCCATCGATCCGGGCCTGGATCAGGAGGCCATCAAGGCCGTGCGCCGCTGGCGCTTCAAGCCGGGGCAGCAGGACGGCCGCGCCGTGCGCGTGGCGGTTCACGTGGAGATTACTTTCCGGCTGAACGACTGATCAGGGCTTTGTGTGGAAGTCTGCTGCGCCTATTGTTTCCCGTCCGCATCGAAGTTGACCGTCGAGCTCGAATCATACTTCCGGTACTGCTGGAACTGTATCTCCACCTTGGTCTGGGACGCTCCGAAGCGCGCCGTCTCCTCCGCGGTCTGCGGCAGCAGGAACTCCTTCCGCCGATGGCAGTCATCCCGTAGTGATGTCGATTTTCTGCCCCAACGCTATCTTGGAGCCGTTCCTCATCAAGGATGCCGGCTCGGTCTCGATCTGAATCCGTAACGGCGCGGCCGTTGCGCAATCCGCGAACACAAGCCCGTGATGCCGCATGTGTACGCGATCTCCGTCGGAGTACCGGATCATCGTGCTTTCCGCCGTCGTTACGCGGTACCGGAACACGCACAGCCCCTTGCCGCCGGACCGCTCGACATGATCCCATTCGAATTCGGCCGCGGACATCGGGTCGAAAATGTATCCCAGCGCCGTGCCGAATTCTCCGCTCGGCAGAAAATAGCCCGGTTTGATCTTTTCCACGTCGGGCGGCTTTCCGTTGACGCTCAGCACCCGGTAATGCTCCTGGTGCGAGATGTAACCGACTTCCCGCTCCTGCGTATCGAGCACCTGCCAATGCTTGAAGGGGCCCGAGTCCTCCTTACTGCGCTTGATCAGTTGAACGCACAGGAAGTCCTGAAGCCGGTCGGCATAATTGACCGCCGCGTCCTTCATCCTGGCGAGGATGTGGTTCCGGGCGGTGGCGTCGGGCTCGGGAATTTGCCCGCTCGTTCGCGACGCCAGCGCCGAGGCAAGCGCCAGAATCCCCGCCAATGGGACTCGATGCATGGATAGTTATACGCGGATTCGGCGAAAAAGTTGCACCCGAATTCAGCAACCCTGTCAGTTGAAAAGCGTCTGGCTCTGATAAGATGGCAATGCCATGAGCGCAGCCAAGCAAGCCAAACCCCAGAGCCGGATTGAGCGGGATCTTTTGGGCGATTTTGTCCACGTGGTGGAGGAAGCCGCCATCGCCTCGGCCCGCACCATGGGCCAGGGCGACCCCGGCGCGGCCGATCAGGCAGCGGTGCAAGCTATGCGCCGCGCCTTCGAGACCGTGGAAATGGCCGGCACCATCGTCATCGGCGAAGGCGAGCGCGACGAAGCTCCGATGCTCTACATCGGCGAGCAGGTAGGCTCGGCGGCGCCGGCGGGCGTCGAATTTCCGCGCGTGGATATCGCCGTCGATCCGCTGGAGGGCACCAATTTGTGCGCCACCGGCACGCCCAATTCGATCGTCGTGATGGCCGCGTCGGAGCCGGGCGGCTTGCTGCATGCGCCGGATTGCTACATGGAGAAGATCATCGCCGGGCCGGCCTGCCGCGACGCCCTGGATATCGACGCCCCGGTGAAGTACAACCTCAAGGCCATCGCGCATTGCCTGGACCGCCAGGTCAAGGACCTGGTCATCATGGTGCTGGACCGTCCCCGTCATCACGACCTGATCGCCCAGATCCGTCAGGCCGGCGCGCGCATCCGTCTGATTCCGGATGGCGATCTTTCGGCCGGCATCGCGGCCGCGGTGCGTGGAGCGGGCGTGGACGCCGTCATGGGCACGGGCGGAGCGCCCGAGGGCGTACTCACCGCCGCCGCCCTGCGCTGCCTATCCGGAGAAATGGTGGCTCGCCTCCAGGTCAATACGCCGGAGTTGGAGGCTCGCGTGGAGAAAATGGGCATCCGCGATCCCAAGCGCATCTACACGGCGCGCGATCTGGCGCCGGGCGAGCAGATCATCTTCGCCTCCAGCGGCGTCACCGACGGCGCTCTGCTCCACGGCGTGCGCTTCTTCGGCGACGGCTGCCGCACCCACACGCTGGCCATGACTTATAGCACGCGCCAGTGCCGCTTCATCGATACTGTACACATGTTCCAGGAGCCCGGCCGCCGCGGCGTGCGCTTGTACTAGAAGAGCCGCGCTCGTACTAGCCGCCGCGGCCTCGAAGTACCATCGCCATTTGGCCTCCAGTACCTTGAAGCGCCTTCCCCGCGTCTCCACACTGAACTGAGATGGAGCGCACCGGTTTCGAGCAGTGGAAACCCCGTGAAGTCGCGCGTCTTCTCGCGCTGGTCGAAACCGAGAGGCGTTATTACCAGGAAATGGTGGCCGCGGTGCCGGCGGCGCTGGTGGTGCTGGCGCACGACCGGACCATCCTGTCGGCCAACCTGGCGTTTCGCCGCCTGGCGGGGTTGAGCGGCGAAGAGCTGCGCAAGAGGACCATCGAGCAGATCCTGCCTTCCGAAGAGCTGGTCGAGCGTCTCCGCGCGGCGCACGTGCACGGCGATACCGGGTCGTTTCCCATCGCCATCGGCGAGCGGCGCTTCAGCATGGCCGCGGTCCCCATCCGCGGCTGGGAAGACGAAATGGAGATCGAGACGCTGCTGATGGTTCAGCCAATGGAAGCGCAGCCGTCCGAGACGCCGCAGGCGGAAATCGTCACGCCGGCAAAAGCCGCCGAGCCCGCGGCTCCGATCGAGTTGCCCATCGACTTGGAAACGCTGCCGGCCGCCGTGTGGCAGGCCGACGCATCCACTTTCGCTTTCACCCACGTGGGCGGAGCGGCGCAAGAGATCCTGGGCTATCCCGCGGAGCACTGGCTGGCCGAGCCTCTGTTCTTTTTAGAACGCATTCATCCCGACGATCGAGCCGAGGTACTGGAGCTGTACCGATCCGTCGCCGCGAACGGCGGCGAGGCCACCGCCGAATACCGCGCCTTGACCGCGACGGGAGGGGCCGGATGGTGCCGCGAAAGCATTCGCGGGCCCGCGCCGGGGGAAGGCCCCCGGTATATCGCGGGAGTCCTCAGCGCCATCGGGGAACGCCGCCAACTGGAGGCTCAAGCGCTCGCCGCCGCCCGCATCGACGCGCTGCGCGGCCTCGCCGGCCGCCTGGCGCACGATCTGAACAATCCTCTGATGATCCTAACGGGATACGGCGAGGAACTGCTCAATGCGCTCCCCGAAGGCGATCCCCTGCGCGGCGATCTGGCCGAAGTCCTGGCCGCCAGCGGCCGGCTGACGGAGCTGGCCGGACATCTGTTGAGCTTCACGCGCTTGCAGGTCAAGGTCCCGTCCAAGATCAAGTTGAGCGAGCGGATCGCGGCCCTGGAGCCGAAGCTGCGCGAGATTGGAGGCGGCAGTGCATCCGGCCAGGTCTTCGATCTCGAAATCGCCTCGCCCGCGGGCGCCGTATGGACCTTCGCCGATCCCGAGCAACTGGACGACGCGATTGCAGCGCTGGCCGCGTTCGCCGTCGAGAATACCAGCGGAGTCTCGCGGCTCAGCCTGATCTGCCACACCGTCCGAATCGCTGAACGGGTAGGGACCGCAACGCTTCAGTCCGGCGTCCATGCGCGGCTCGACATTCAGGCCGCTGGCGTCGGCACGGCCCCGCCGGCTGGCGGAGTCTTCGAGTCGATTCTGCCCGGCAAGGACCCGCACAAACACGCGGGACCTGCCGTCGCGCGCGCCTATCTGAACGTGCGCCAATGGGGCGGCGACATCGCGTTTTCAAGCGGCGCTGAGCAAGGCTCGGCGTTTGCGGTTTATCTGCCCTACGCGCCGCCTGAAGAGGAGGCTGCGCCCACCGTTGCACAGGAGGGCGAGCCGCCGGAAATCGTCGAACCGTCGCCGGAGGCTCCGCAGGAGCCGCAATTGGAGCAGCCGGTCGAATCGCCGCCGGTTGAACCATCGTTGGGCACGGTTCTGGTGGTCGAGGACGAGCCCGGCATTCGCGGTCTGGTGCGCAAGATCCTGAAGCGCGAACGCTTCGAGGTGCTCGAAGCGGGAAGCGGCGAGGAAGCTCTGGCGGCGGCCTCGGCCCACGGAGCGGGGATCGGTCTGCTGCTGACCGACGTGATGCTGCCGGGAATCGGCGGCCGGGAACTGGCGGAGGCGCTGGTCGCCGCGCATCCGGATCTCCAGGTGGTCTACATTTCGGGATTCACCGATGACGAATCCGTCCGGGCGGGCCAGTTCCCGCCCGGCTCGATGTTCCTCCAGAAACCCTTCACGCTGAGCGCGCTGGTAGGCGTCGTGAAGGCTGCATTTGGGCTCTGATTATGGCCGGAAATACCGCGGGCTTTCGGGTATCCCCCGCGGGTTTTAGATATGATTGTTGGGTGCCCACCCATCCAAAGCTAGCCGGTTGGCTGCGCCAAGCCTCTCAAAAATCCGGAACATTCTCCAATTGGCTCACAATGCGAAGCGGACGATTGGCGTTCGATCCGCGCCCAGACGACGTGTATCTGGCGAGTTATGCGCGCTCCGGAACCACCTGGCTGCAAATGATTTTGTACCAGCTCACCACCGACGGCAGCATGGATTTCACGCACATCACCCAGCCGATACCTTATTTTGAGCGCGCCCTGATGCAGGGCCGCGATCTGAACCAGCTCCCTTCTCCTCGCATCTTTAAGACGCATTTGCGTTACCGGGAGCTGCCCAAGGGTCCTTACAAGCGCATCTATGTCGCGCGCAACGGAAAGGACGTGCTGGTTTCCTGTTACCATTTTTTCCTCGCGCATTCCACCTTCAAGGGATCCTTCGATGAGTTTTTCCAAAAATTCATGGTGGGGAACGTCCCGCCGGGATCGTGGTTCCGGCACGTGGCGGAATGGAGCGCGCACGCCGCCGATTCCAACGTCCTGTTCCTGCGCTATGAGGATCTGGTGAGCGATTTTGAGCGAACTCTGGACCGGATCGCCGCGTTTCTGGAGCGTCCCATCCCCAAGGAAAAATACGCCTCCATCGCCGAGCGGTGCAGCTTCCAGTTCATGAAGCAGCACGAAGACAAGTTCGGCTTTCTGCAAGAGGTGATGCTGGAAAACGGCTTCACCGGCGAAGGGTTCATCCGCCAGGGCAAGACCGGGACCGGGAAGCAATATTTGAGCCCTTCCCAGGAAGCCGCCTTCGATCAGGCCGCCTCGGTGGTCGTCATGCCGCCGGCTCTCCAGGAGCCGCCGCGTGTGAGATATCCGGGCTAACAGCATCGCAGGCGAAAACGCCTGCTCCACGATGGCATGTGGAGCAGGCCTTTGGCCTGCTAAACCAAACTTACGTGTAAACCCCCGGCTCCCGGAATCGGTCTATACGTGCGGATGGAACAAGAAGTCGGACTGGCGCGGATGGCCGCGGAAGTCGCTGGAGGGATCGAGGATTTCGATTCCCTGGTGCGGTCGCATCGCCCGCGCATCTTCCGCTTCATGCTGGCGTCGCTGAGGGACACGGAAGCGGCTGAGAATCTGACCCAGGATTGCTTTATTCGGGCGTACAAGGCCCGGGCGCAATTCCGGGGCGATGCCAGCTCCATCACGTGGCTGATGCAGATCGCCGCCAATCTGGTTCGCGATCACCAGGGCAACAGCAGATTGAAATTCTGGAGGCGGTCGCTTCGCTCCGACCTGGATTTGAGCGACGTGAGCGATTGGGTTCCCGATCGGCAGCGGTCGCCCGAGGCGATCGCATCGGCCAAGGAGCAAGTTCGGGCGGTGTGGAATGCCGCGGCCAGTCTTTCCGAGCGGCAGAGGACCGTGTTCCTGCTGCGCTTTGTGGAAGATATGGATCTGCTGGAGATCGCCGCGGTCACCGGAATGAAGGAAGGAACGGTAAAGGCGCACCTGTTCCGAGCCTTGCAGGCAGTGCGCGCCGGCATGGAGAAGCGAAAATGAATCAACACCTGACTTGGGAACAGATTTCGGACTATCTGATCGACGACGCAAAGCCACAATACGAGCGGCACGCCCGCGAGTGCGTCTCGTGCCGCTCCGAGGTCGCTCGGTTCGAATCGGCTCTGTCCGAATTTCGCGGAGCCGTGCGGCACTGGACCGGCCGGATGTGCCGCACGGACTTCCAGACCTCGGTGGTCATGCATACGGGCGCTGGCGCGCATCTGGACCGGCTGCTGATGCCGGATTCGCTGGTCGAGCTGCCGTGGTACCAGAGGCTCGGGGCCGGAGTCGGCTCGCTGGCGGTCCACGCGGCCATGATCGCTCTGCTGTTGTTCCTGGGCTCGCTCAAGCCGGTGCGGAAGGCGATGAAAGATGTCGTCACGCTGATTGCTCCTCCCGCCCCGTTGAAAGTCGCGGAGAATAAGGGCGGAGGTGGTGGCGGCGCGCGGCAGCCGATCGTGAAGAAGGCCGATCTGCCCAAGCCGGTCCGGCAATTCGTTCCTCCGACGGAGCACTTTCAAACCCAGCTCGCGGCGCCGGTTTCGGTGAACACGGATCTTCCCGATATCGATCCCACGGCCATCGGCGCCCAGACGGGACAGAATTTCATGGCCGGCACCGGAGCCGGGAGCGGGTTCGGAAGCGGCAGGGGTGGCGGAATCGGAAGCGGCAGTGGAAATGGAGTTGGCCCCGGAACCGGCGGTGGATCGGGCGGCGGTGGAGTTTATCGGCCCGGAAACGGCGTTACCAACCCCGTGCCAATCAACCATCCGGAACCCCAATACTCCGAAGAAGCCCGCAAGGCCAAATGGCAAGGCGCAGTGCTGCTGTCGCTGGTGGTGGATGAGAACGGCAAGCCGACCGACATCAAGGTAATTCGTCCGCTGGGCTTGGGTCTCGACGAACAGGCCATCCAAGCCGTATCGAAGTGGACTTTCAAGCCGGGAATGCGGAACGGCATGCCGGTGAAGGTGCAGGCCCAGATTGAAGTCACGTTCCGGCTGCTATAATCGTGGCGCATATGCGGGTGGTACTCAGCTTCATCGGACTGACGATGGCACTCATTACCGCACCCGGCAGCCGGGCTCAGTCGCAACAAACTCCGGCTCGCCTGACGTTCGAGGTTGCCTCGGTCAAACCGATGGGGCCGGTGGCGGGCGGCTTCTCGGGCGGCATGAATGGATGCGATGGAAGCTTTCCCAAAGTCGAGGGCAACCGGTTCGTGGTCACCACAACTCCTTTTGCGCTGATCACGTGGGCCTACGGGTATAACAAGGTCTGGGGCTGTGCCTTTACCAGTTCGGGTGATCTCATCACGGGAGGACCGCCGTGGGTCAGGTCGGAGCGATTCGAGATTCAGGCGCTTGTGCCGGAGGGCGCCACCACCTATACGCTCGATGAGTTCATGAAGGGCGATGCCCCGGAGCTGGAGAAAATGCTCCAGTCCTTGCTTGCCGATCGCTTCAAACTGGTAGTCCGTCACGTAACCAAAGAGGTTCCCGGCTACGCGCTCGTGCCCGGAAAGGGCGGACCGAAGCTCAAGACCTCGGCAGCGGACGACCAACCCCAGATGGGAGTACGCCGCCAAACGGACGCAAGTGGACAAATCGCGAACAAGATGGTCGGCAGAAAGATGGAGATGCGTGACCTCGCTTTCCTGCTGGTGATGACCACGCATCGGCCTGTAATCGATCGAACCGGACTCACCGGGCAGTTCAACTTTGATCTGGATTTCGCGCCCTTCGATTCCAACGCGGCTGCGGACTCCAGCGCTCCCTCCTTGTTCACTGCGATTCAGGAGCAACTCGGCCTTCGATTGGATACCACGAAGGCCCCGTTGGATGGTTTAGTCATCGAGCGCGCCGAAAGGCCTTCGGAGAATTAACCCCGCCACATCATTGCCCCCACTACCGCAGCGGTGCGTAGACCTCGATCCACTGCCCGTGCCGCTCCCAGCGGGCCAGCGAAAGAAATCCATTCTCGTTCAGCTCATCCTGCGTGGCCTGGGGATGGTAGCCCGGCAGCTTGCGCAGCAGGCCGTCGAGCGGCGCGACATCCAGCCAGCTTCCTTCGATCGGGTACTGGCGCGAATACACCACCAGAAGGTCGAAGGAGCGCCGGTCCAAATTGGCGAGATCGGGCGCGGCGAGATCGGCGAGATGGAAGCTCTGGAGACTCACCGGGCGCAGGGGCCGTTCGACGTAGCCGAATTCGGGGTTGCCGATGGCGCCGGTGAAGGGCCACATGCTGGCGATGCGCCGGGTGGGCGCGTTGACCTCGAGAAACTCCGCGGCGGAGCGCTGTAGCTCGACAAAGTCCACCATCGCCAGGTTGTCCTCGTATTGAAACGGATACGGGGGATTCCACACCCAGCTCAGCAGCAGAGCCGCGATCAACGCCGTGTGCGAGGTCCAGCGCCACGCGGCCGGATAGGCGGAGGCGGCGGTTGCGAAGGCGGCGTAGAGGATCGGCAGCACCGGCAAAAGGTAGCGGTCGAGCACGGCTCCGCCCAGCAGAGTGACCAGCAGAAGCTGCGCGCCCGCCACCAGCCCCGCAATGGTCCAGTCTCTTCCGCGCAGCAGCCGCCAGCCGGCGTAGAGGGCGATGACGCCGATCCAGCGGCCCTCCTTGACGAAGAGATAGAATACGCGCTCCGCGATGGAATAGAGAATCTGCAACGGCTTCAGGGCATCGGCGACGTTGTATTGGGCGAACTCGGCGTTGCCCAGCCAGTGGCCCGTGGCGCGATGCAAGACGATCAGCCAGGCGGCCAGCGCCACCACGGGCGCGAGGAAGTACAGGGCATGCTTACGGCGCTGCCCGTCGCGAAAGCAAATCCACGCTGCGAAGACCAAGGGCGTCGTGATGGCCGTCTCCTTGGTCAGAACCAGCAGCGTGCACACCGCCGCGCACCACGCCCATCGGTCCTCCAGAAACAAAAGCAGAGCCAGCGCTGTGAGCGTCATCGCAGGCATGTCCAGCTGCACCATCATGGACTGGGTGTAGAACAGCGGCGAAGCGAGCAGGAACAGGATGGAGGCGAACGCCGGCGCTCCCACCGTTCCGCGCGCAAGCCGGATGGCCAGCAGGAACGAGAACAACGCGCCCAGTGACGCCACCGCCAGCATGGCCGATCGCGCGACCATGATTGAATGTTCCGGCGTTGCATATCCAAAAACACGCCACGCCAGCGCCACCAACGCCATCACCGCCGGCGGATGCACGTTGGGCAAGGTGGAGTGCGGCACCCAGGCGTTATCGCGATACAGATCGAGTGCCGCCGGGACGAACTGTCCCAGCTCATCCCAATGCAGCGGAAGCTTGAGGTAGGGCCGGTGAATGGCGGCCAGGAAGGCCGCGAACACCGCAAGAAAGACTCCCGCTGAAACCAGCTTTCGAGGAACTCCGGTGCGAAATAGTTCCTTCATTGTTGAGACCGCTTGCTGACGCGCGCGGTTCGGAAACGCCGACTTGTCCGGACCGGTTCCGAGCCGCGACCGTGAGGGAGCGGTTTTACTGAATCACCTTTCCGGGCGGCGGTTGCGCTTCCAGCTTGATCTCGCCGAAGGTCTGCTCATATTGCGTCACGTTCTGGTTCAGGACATTGGCCAGAGCCTTGGCCTGCTGCGGGCTCAGGAACACGCCGTAATGGTTCAGGATGGTGACGGCGTCGGGCGCGGTCTGATTGATGGTGCCGAACAGCAGGAAAAAATCCCACAGGCTGACGCGGACCTGCACGCTATTGGCATAGTTCTCGCGATAATCGGGCGCGTTGGTTAGTTGAATCTTGGTTGGTGGTTGTTGTGGATTCATGAATGTTTCGGTTCGATGCCCAGCGCGTTCAGTAGGAACGCATAGTTGAAGGCAGTCTCTTTAAGATACTCGTAACGTCCGGAGGAGCCGAAGTGGCCGCTGCCCATGTTGGTCTTGAGCAGCAGCAGGCGATCGCCGGTTTTCAGCGCCCGCGACGTTGCCCGCAACTTCGCGACCCATTTCGCGGGCTCCCAGTAAGACACCCGCGGATCGTTCAGGCCGGCGGTGATGAGCATCGCCGGATAGGGCGCGGCATGCACGTTCTCGTAAGGCGCATAGGACTTGATGTATTCGTAGAACTGCGCGTCGTTGGGATCGCCCCATTCTTCGTACTCGCCGACGGTCAACGGCAGCGTCGCATCCAGGATGGTATTCAGGACGTCGACGAAAGGCACGCCGGCCAGCGCGATGGAGAAAAGCTCGGGACGCATGTTGACCACCGCGCCCACCAGCATCCCGCCCGCGCTGCGGCCCTCGATCGCCAGCCGGTCCGAGGAAGTGTAGCGTGCGGCCAGCAGCGCTTCGGCGCAGGCGATGAAATCGGTGAAGGTATTGCGCTTCTTTAGCAGGCGCCCGTCTTCGTGCCACAGCTTGCCCAAATCGGCTCCGCCGCGAACGTGCGCGATGGCATAGATCACACCGCGGTCGAGCAGGCTGAGGCGGTCCGAGCTGAACGACGGATCCATGCTGATGCCGTAGGACCCGTAGCCGTACAGCAACATGGGCGCGCTGCCGTCGCGCACCATGCCCTTCTTGTAGACCAGCGAAATCGGGATTTCGACTCCGTCGGGAGCCGTTGCATCGGGAGCGCCGGCCCCGCCCGGCGCGGTAACATCGGGAGCGCCGGCCCCGCCCGGCGCGGAGACGTAGATGCGCTCGCATTGATATTGAGCGGGATCGTAGCCGCCGGGAACCTCTTGCTGCTTCTTCAACTCGCGCTCGCGGGTCTCCAGGTTGTAGTCGAACACCGACGCGGGCGTGACCAGCGAGGTGTAGGTGAACCGCAGCAGCCTGGTATCGTATTCGGCGTTGCCGGTGAGCGCGACGCTGTAGACCGGCTCCGGAAAATCGATGGAATGAGTGTCGGGGCCTAAATCGGCAGGTCGGAGGCCTGCCCCACCAAGGAAGCTGCGGATGCGGATCTTGCCCAGGCCGCGCTCGCGCTCCTCGAACACCAGATATCCGGCGAGCGCGCTGACGCCTTCGATGGTGGCCTCCGGCCGCGCCGGCAGGATCTCCTTCCAATTGGCTTTGGAGCAATCCGCGACCGGCGCTTCCACCACGCGGAATGTTTTCGCGCCGTCGTTGGTGCGGATGAAGAACGAATCGCCGTGATGCGTCAGATCGTACTCGACGCCCAGCGTGCGCGGCAGCGCCACGCGGAACTCGCCCTCCGGCTCATCTGAGCGAAGCCAGCGGATCTCGGTGGTGAGTGAGCTGGCGCTGCCGATCAGAAGATAGGCGCGGCTCGAAGTTTTCGACACTTCCAGGTCGAAGCGCTGGTCGGTCTCGTGAAAAATCTCGACATCGCCGGTAACGCCCGACTCTCGGTCACCCAACCTGTGGCGGTACACCTTATATGGCCGCTTGGCGCTGTCGAGCACGGTGTAGAACAGCGTTGCGTTATCGGCGGCCCATTCAAGAGAATAGGATGCCTTGCGAATCTCGCCCTCCGACTCTGCTCCGGTCTCGAGGTTCTTAACGGAAACCGTGAAGACCTCGTCGCCGGTATAATCGACTGAGTAGGCCAGCAGCTTGTGATTGGGGCTGGGAGCGAATGCTCCGATCTGGAAATACTTGTGGCCCTCGGCCAGGGCGTTGCCGTCCAGAAGAATTTCTTCAACGGCGTCGAGCGAGCCGTGCTTCCGGCAGTAAATACGGTATTGCTTGCCCTCTTCGGTGCGCGTGTAGTAGAAGTATTCGTCGCGCTTGACGGGCACCGTCAAATCCGTCTGCTGGATGTGCGAAAGCATCTCCGCATAGAGACTCGATTGCAGTTCTTCGGTGTGCCGCATCATGGCCCGCGTGTTGCTGTTTTCGTTCTCCAGATAGGCGATCGTATCCGGATCGGTGCGGTCTCTCAGCCAGAAATAATTATCCGTGCGGGTGTCCCCGTGAACGGTCGTCTCATGCGGCACAATCTTGGCCGCCGGCGGCTGGATCGCGGGTTCCGGGATCGTGACGGTGAGTGACATATGTGCGAAAGGCGGGGCGCGGAAGACTGCGGCTGGCCCTGCTCTTTATTCTAGCCGTACAATGAGAAGCGTCATGCCGGCCGTAAGGAAATCCCTGCTTGTGCTGGTTGCCGCGCTGGGGCTACCGGCCGCGTTGGTGCTATTTGCCGCCGGACCGGGTTTCCGTTCCCCGCAGCAGTTCAACGAGCATTACCAAAAGCACGGGCGCGAATTCGGCTCAATCACCCAGGCCGAATACTTGCGTCTGGCGCAGGAACTTCGCGACGCCCCTGTGGGCGGGCCGATTCTCGAAGCCATAAAACCCGGCGGCGTGATCTCGCGTTTCGACCGCCGCAAAGGCTACTTCGGCGCTTACAATCGCGATCGCACCATCCGCACCTTCTTCATCCCCAACGACGGCGAGCGCTACTTCGTCCGCCAGGCTTCGCGGCCGGATTGATTCCGTGAACGACGCTGAAATTTTAGCCTATCTTCAAGAGAACGGTTATCCCCCGCATCTGGCGCGCGAGGGCCGCGCCGGGCTGGTCCGCCGTTGGCGCGAGTTCGTGGAGCAGGTAGAGCACGGCTATCGGCTGGGTCTCGAAGATTACCGCAACGATCTGGACATCCGCGGCATTCTGGAACTGGCCGGCGCGGTTAACGAAGAGGTCACGGCGTTGGACGAGCGATTGCGAAGCCTGCTGGCGCCGGCCAAACGGCGCGTTTGGGAGAGCGCTCCCGGCGATCCCTTCTGGGACTTCGGCTATCCGCCCAATGCGGGAGCCGAGCTCGCCGCCGATCTAAAGGCCGAAGGGTTGTCCGCGTAGGCATAAGGCACAAACATCTTGACAGGGTGCAAAGAATGCTTCGAGGGCGTCAGCGTATCGCACAGACCTTGCGCTGTCCTCGAAGCACGCCATAGAGGCCGAGCGGCTCAGGTGACCGGCCGCCGTCCCTTCGAAGGTAGCCAAGCCATTCACTATGACGGAAGCGCGCGTGGGAAAGCGGAACGGGCCCGGGCTCACTGAGGAGGCCGGGGATATAGCCGTGCCGCAAGCCGCCCCGGGCCAGGCCGATAATGCGGCCGGTTGCGTCCGTCAGAAGAATATCGTCAGGCGAGGCGCCGCTTCGGAGATCCCAGGCCCAACCCTGAACGCGCGCAAAGCCGTCCAGGCCCGTCGTTTTCTCGATCGCGCCGATGCATCGGCCGGATTCCGCGGGAGCGAACAGCTCCGCGACATTTTTCCCCATCCACGTGGCGCGCGGCTCGTGGAACATCGCCAGGCCGCGCTGCCGCAGGAACGCGGCCCGCTCCTCGCGCTCGGCCCGGTTGGGCCACAGGCGCGAGAGCATCTGTTCGTCGGGCGCCTCCAACAGAAACGCGGAGCCAAGCGCATCCGCCCCGCGAAAGAAATCCGCCCAATCTTCGGCCATGATGAACTGCAATGGAACCGTTGCGAACATGAAATAAAACAGGGGAATCGCATAGAAGCCGAGCAGCACGGGCCGCACCTGCCGGCGCCAGCAAGTGTAGAGAACCAGCAGCGCGATGCACGTCCACAGCGCGCTGATCATCGTGGGATAGCGAACGGGCACGGAGTAGAGCGGGTCCCGGCCCAGATAGCGGGGGTCCAGCCTGCCGGCGACAACACTGGCCGAACTCAGCACCAGGAATAGAATCGCCGCCGCCAGCGCCGACAACCAGCGCCGCTCCGGCACGTTGAGCCGCAGGGCGCGGGCGGAGACGTATGCGGTGACAGCCAGAGTGAGTACACCGCAAACAGCGGCCGCTGCGTTTGAAATGAAGGCCACGGGGCCCGCGACAACCAGCCCCGTAAGCAGGATCGCCTGGACCAAATGGCGAAGCATGCCGCCAACGCCCATCCCCATAACGGGGCTTGTGAAATTCCAGAGATACGATCCGGCGGCCACGATCCCGGCCAGCGCCAGCGCGAGGATTACGCGCCGGCCGAGCTTCAGATAGAGCGCCTCCAAAACCAGAACGGGCCACTCCAGGAGGCCGTTCGGCATCGTAAGGGAGCCTATCGCCGCGAGAGCGATCGCGAGCGCCACCCAAAGCCGGCGGCGCTTATCGCCAGCCAGCGACAAGCACAGGAAGGAACCCATGGCGGCCACGAAGACGAGAGCAAACATGGTCTGCATGCTCCACACGAAGTCCTGCATCTGAAACGGCGACAGCATCAGGTTCAAAATCACTGCAGTGGCGATCATGAATACCGCCGGCGGTCCTCGCTTCAGCAGAAGCCACGCGAGCGCGATCAGCAATGCGACATGCAGGAACTGGAGAAACAGAGTAAGCCAGGTGAGCGACGCCAGCCAGAACCAACGGGCGTCGGCTAGAAACAGCAAACGCGGGATCACCATCCTGTGTCCCCAATACGACGACCACAGGATGGGCCAGAGCGGTTCTCCACGAGCGCGCCGCGCCAGCTCCTCCACCACCTCCCACTGGTCCCACCAGGGAACGCTGGTCCGCGCCCGAGCAATTTGAGCCAGCGTGAACAGGTTGACTCGCAGCGTTACCAGAAGCCCGGCTGCGATTAGCCCATAGCCCAACACTCTTCCGGGCAAGCTTCGAGTGAGTCGCATCGCCTGCCGCGGTAAGCCTGTGGCCTCGCCCTCTTTTGTCATCGCAATGAGGAGCTCCGCTTCCACTCCAGACCGGTTTCCGTATTCTACTGGATTAGGATGGCAGCGGCCGCAAGAAATCCAACGCAGAGCGAATCCTTTCCGGCGCTTGATGGAAACTAGAGTCTAGAAATGAACGATGCGGACTTCCTGGACGCATTCCACCGGCACAAGGATATCGTGTATCGCTTTGCGTACCGGATGACCGGGTCGAGCTCCACCGCGGAGGACGTTGTGCAGGATTGCTTCGTGGCCTTCTGGCAGAAGCCTCAGGCGTATGATCCCGGCCGAGGCGCGCTACGGGCGTTTCTTCTGGGAGTCGCGCGCAATCTGGTGCTGAAGCGCTGGCGGAGCGAACGCCCGCATGAGGCGCTGAACGAGGCGATGGAGGACGAATCGGGTCTCGGCGCTCCGTTTGATATCGAAGGAAAGGAGCGCGCGGAAGCCGTAAAGCGGGCGATTCTGCTGCTGCCGCCGCTTCAGCGCGAGGCCCTGATCCTGGCCGAGTACGAGGAGATGTCGCTCGAGGAAATCGCGCAGGCAACCGCTGCGGAGATAGCGGCCGTGAAGTCGCGGCTGCATCGCGCTCGTCAGAACCTCCGGCGCATGCTGGAGCCGTTATTTGCAATCGAAAGGTGATCACAAATGCAACAACAACCCCATGACGAGCGACGCGATGAAGCGCAATTTCGCGGCTTGCTGAAGGAGTGGAAGGCTCCCGAAACGCCGCTGTCGCTGGAGCGGCGTGTGCTCGGGTCCCGCGAGCCACGGCAATCGCTCCAACATCGGTCAGTGTGGCGCTTTCTGCTCAGCGGATACATCCGCGTGCCCGTGTCGGTGGCGTGCGCCATGGCAGTCTTGCTGACGGCCGCGGTGTGGAGGTTCGCGGTCCAACCGCCGGCGCCCTGTGTGGCCGCCCAGGCCGTCGCGCCCGAGAACCACGCGGCCCATACTTTTCTGCCGAATCGTTGCGAGCACCCGGCTCCCGGCGTCTGCTGAAACCAAACCAACCAACTCAACCTAATAAGGAGACATCCATGCATTACGCTGCTGCCCTGGCTCTCACTGTGTCTATCGGCGCCCCGATGCTGCCTGCGAAGGCGCCGGTTCCCCGGCCGGCCAAGGAGTTCATTTGTTTCGATCAGAACGGGAACAAGATTGCCCTCTCGAATTTCAAAGGCAAGGTGGTGGTGGTCCAGTTCTTAATCACTACCTGTTCGCATTGCCAGGCCCTATCGCAGATGTTGACGAGGCTTCAGGCCGAGTATGGTCCCAAGGGCTTCCAGGCCATCGGGGTGGCGTTCAACGAGGCCAACGCCGCCATGGTCAAGAGCTACATTGAGGATCACCACATCGGCATTCCCGTGGGTTACGCGCCTCGCGACGCTGTGCTCGAATACCTCGGTGTCTCGGTGATGGATCAGCGGCTGACGGTGCCCCAGGTCGTGGTCATCGACCGCTCGGGCCAGGTGCGCGCGCAAACCGAGGTGGCGGGCACGCGGAAGCTGGTGGACGAATCGTACCTGCGCGGGCTCATCGGCGACTTGCTCGCGGCCCGCGCCGGCGCCACGAAGTAGCCCTGAGAATTTCGGGCCGCGCCGGGCACCAATTGGCGAGGCCTCCCACATGGAAACGAACGACCGCGTGCCCGCCCAAACCGATAGAGCAAAGATGATCCAGCAGACGCTGCTTCAGATGGACAAGCAGTTCGGCAAGGGCGCGGTGCTGCAACTGGGCTCGCGCAACGCGCAGGCGGTCACGGTGATCTCCACCGGCTCGATCTCGGTGGACGCGGCGCTGGGAGTGGGCGGATTTCCCCGAGGCCGGGTCATCGAGATTTTCGGGCCGGAGGCTTCGGGCAAGACCACGCTGGCGTTGCAGGTGATCGCGGAGGCGCAGGCGGCAGGCGGAGTGGCCGCGTTCGTCGACGCCGAGCACGCTCTCGACCCAACCTACGCGCGCAAGCTTGGCGTGGATGTAGACAATCTGCTGGTCTCGCAGCCGGACTATGGCGAGCAGGCGCTTGAAATCACCAGCGCGCTGATCTCCTCCGGCGTCATCGACACGGTGGTGGTGGATTCGGTGGCGGCGCTGGTGCCCAAGGCGGAGCTGGAGGGCGAGATGGGCGACAGCTTCATGGGCCTGCACGCACGGCTGATGTCGCAGGCTCTGCGCAAGATCACCGGGTCGGTGGCGAAGGCCAACGCCTGCATGATCTTCATCAACCAGGTGCGCGAAAAAATCGGGGTGGTGTTCGGCAATCCCGAAACCACCACCGGCGGGCGCGCGCTGAAGTTCTATTCCTCGGTGCGCGTCGAGGTGCGCCGCATCTCCGCGCTCAAGGACGGCGACACCGTCATCGGCAACCGCACCAAGGTGAAGATCGTGAAGAACAAGGTTGCCTCCCCGTTCCGCGAAGCCGAGGTGGACATTCTCTACGGCGAAGGCTTTTCGCGCGAGAGCGACTTGCTCGATCTGGGCTCGGAGCAGGGAGTGATCGAAAAATCCGGGTCGTGGTTCAGCTTCGAAGGGGAGCGGCTCGGGCAGGGACGGGAAAATTCCCGCCTATTCTTGAAAGAGCATACCGACGTGCGCCAGAAGATCGACTCGACCGTGCGCCAGAAGCTGGGCTTGACCGAGGTGCCGGCCGGGAGCAAGCCGCCCGTCGCGGCCGAACCCACGCGAGCCACCGCGAAATCCGCGTAAATCAGGCTGCACCCGAGCTTCTCATGCCAATGAAGGTCCGAGAAGTGATTCGCTTATTAGAGAGCCACGGATGGGTGGAAGTGCGTTCAAGGGGCAGCCATAGACATTTCAAACATCCTAAGCGGATCTTTGTGGTCACCGTTCCTGGCAACCAAGGAAAGGAAGTCGCGCCCGGGACGTTAAGCGCTATACTCAAAACGGCAGGACTGAAATGAACGCGAGACGTTATCCGATAATCATTGAGCAAACGGGAACCGGTTATTCGGCGTACTCGCCGGACGTTGATGGATGCGCGGCGGTGGGCGATACGCAAGAAGAAACGCGCCGCAACTTTCAGGAAGCGTTAGCTGAACATTTTGAGGTGATGCGTGAAATCGGGGCTCCGATTCCCGAGCCGCAAACTGCGGTCGATTACGTGGAAGTCGCCGCATAGAAGTCGCCTCCAACCGGCTAAATTCGAGCAGAACCTGGGAGCGATCCGGTTTAAGCTTATTGCGCCGCGTTCTTTGCCGCGTCGGCCGCCATCAGCTGCCGCAGCAGTTTGGCCGTGCTCTCATGCACGTCCTTGCGGCTGCCGTCGAAACCGGCACCGCCGCCCGCGTTGCCGATGGCCGCATCCAGCGCCGTTTTGCCCTGCTTGTCTTTCAGGTTCAGGGTGGCGCCATGCTCGGCCAGATACTTCACCACCTGGTCGTAGCCTTTCGCGGCCGCGCCGTGCAGAGCGGTTTGGCCCCGGCTGTCGACGGCGTTCACGTCCGCGCCGGCTCTCAGGCACGGGTCGATGGAGGCGATGATGTCCGCTTGGGTCTTGAAGCGTCCGACGGTGTCCTCTTCCTTGGTCCCTAGTCCGGCCGCGGCCATCACCGAATTGATCCCGCTGCGCGTCGCGAGCTTGGGATCGGCGCCCTTCTCAAGCAGCACACGAACCACTTCGGCGTCGCCGGCCTTGGCCGCGCGCAGCAGCGGCGTGGTGCCGGTGGTCAGCATGGTATCGTCCCCGCGGTCAGTCTTGGTGCGGTAGGGCTGCGCCGTCTTCAGCGCGGCATTGATGTTGGCCCCGTGCGCCAGCAGATCCTTGAGCAGATCCAGGCTGGCGACGCTGCTATCGACCTCCTTAGGAGCCGGCCGGTTGGATTGCGGAGGAGTATGAAAATCCACCGCCGAATACAGCGCCGTTCTCCCCGTGCGATCCGCCAGAGTGACGTCCGCGCCCTTGTCCACCAGGAACGCGGCGACATCGTAGTGCCCGTTGATGATGGCCAGCAGCGTGACGCTGATGCCGTCCGGATCCACCGCGTTGATGTGCGCCTTGGCGTCCACCAGGATCTTGGCGCATTCCAGGCAGCCCTGGCGCGCGGCGAACATCAGCGGGCTCAAGCTCCCCAGCGGCATCCATTTTTCGCGAGGCTCGGAGGTGGTCTGGCGCGCCCATACGTTCGTATTGGAGCGTAGGTTGACTTGCGCCCCGTGCTCGATCAACACGCGCACGGCCTCGGGATGACCTTCGGCGGCGGCCCACATCAGAGCGGTCTCCCCGTGCCAGGATTCTTTGCCGTCCACCGTCGCGCCGTGATCCAGCAGAACCTTCACCGCGTCGGGACTACCCGTTCGCGAAGCGGTCATCAGAGCGGTCTCGCCTTCGGTGACCGCCGCATTGGCGTCCGCCCCGGCTTTAATCAGCTTTTCGATCATGGCGGCGCTGCCGTTCTGGCAAGCCAGATACAGCGGCGTGACGCCATAGCGATTGGCGGCCTTCACGTCCGCCCCGGCTTTCAGCAATTGGTCCACAAGCGCGGAGTCGTCCTGCCGAACCGCCCATGCGAGCGCGGTGGTGCCGTCGGGCTCAGGCGCGTTCACATCGGCTTTTTGCTGGAGCAGCGAGGTTGCCGTCGCTTTGTCTCCGGCCTTGACCGCATCCACCAAGCGCGTGTCGGCTGCCGTTAATGTCACCGCCAGCGCCAGGAGCCCACAACCCCGCAGTCTCATATATTCAAAGCCCCGGTGCTGTCGCCGAGAGTGTCCTGATGAACGCCCGCTTTATCCAGCAGCGCCAGCAGCAGGTTCGACATGGGCGTGTGATCGGGGAACTTCAGATGACGGTGGCCTTCGAGCGTGCCCGCGCCCCCGCCCAGCACCAGGTTGGGCAGCGGGAAATGGTTATGCGCGTTGCTGTTGCTCATGTTACTGCCATACAACAGAATCGAGTGATCGAGCAGAGTGCCGTCGCCGTCCTTAGTGGACCGCAACTTGTCCAGGAACCGGGCGAACAGCGTCAGATGATAATGCTGGATCTTCACCAGCTTCTCGATCTTTTCGGGCTTGTTCTGGTGATGCGAGGTGGCGTGATGCCCGTCCGGCACGCCGACCTGCGGATAGGTGCGGTTGCTGATTTCGCGAGCCACCATGAATGTGGCCACGCGCGTCACGTTGGTCTGAAACGCCACGGCCAGCAAATCGTACATCAGGTTGATGTGCTGCTCGAAACTGTAGGGAATGCCGGCGGGCGCCTGCGGGAGATCGGCGCTACTCTCGGTGCCGCCCTGCTCGCTCCTCTGAATCCGCCGCTCGATTTCGCGGACGTTCTCCAGATAATCGTTCATGGCGGAGCGGTCCTGCGGACCCAGCGTGCGCTGCAAATCGGTGGCCTGGTCGGTGATGGCGTCCAGAATACTGCGTTCTTCCTGGTTGTGCGCAGCACGGTCCGCCGCGCTGCCGCCCCGGCCGAACATGCGCTCGAAGACCTTGCGCGGATTGATCTCCATGGGCTGCGGCGTGGTGGGCGTGCGCCAGGAGAGCGTGTTCATATAGATGCAGCCGTAATCGCGGTCGCATGCGCCGATCAGCGCGGAATGATCCTCGGTGGCGAGCTCGAGCGAAGGCAGCATGGTGTCCTGGCCGATGCGCTGCGCCGCGATCTGATCCGCGGTGACGCCGGCGAACGCGTCGACGCCCTGCGTCGGCTTGGGGCGAACGCCGCTCAGCCAGGTGGTCGGGCTCAGCGAATGCACGGCCGTTGTATCGGCGGCGCGGTGGCCCAATCCGCTGACCACGTTGACGTGGTCTTTGAACGGCTCCAGCGGCTTCAGGATGGGCGTGAATTCAAAGCCCTTGCCTTCGGTGGCGGGCGTCCACCTGTCCATGATCGCGCCGTGCGGGATGTACACGAAGCCCAGGCGAGGCGACGCCTTCGCGGCAGTCTTCTGCAACAGCGTCTGCGCTGGGATCATCGAATCGAGCAGCGGCAGCGCCATTGTCACACCCACTCCGCGCAGCAAGGTGCGACGCGAAAGGTGCTTTTTTGTTATGAACATAGCTCGGCACATCCTCCTAAGAGGCCTGCGGACAATGTATCATAATTGCATCTCGGGGGGAAGCCGGGCACCTGCCGGGGTGTGCGACATAAAAGCGGGGCGCCCGCGTTGCGGGACCAAACGGGGAGGAACTTGGCGTCGACCGATGGGTGGGGCATGCTAAAGGAGTTTAGGCAACGGAAGTAGGCCGAAATCACAGT
>Ga0182024_10001282_pt1 | contig 65046 bp, 62 predicted proteins | sample P32metaG_FD_120480 | JGI IMG/M metagenome (GOLD analysis project Ga0182024, IMG submission 120480) | Permafrost microbial communities from Stordalen Mire, Sweden - P3-2 metaG (Illumina Assembly) | ecosystem: Environmental > Terrestrial > Soil > Wetlands > Permafrost | place: Sweden: Stordalen... | reverse complement strand
GTCGCGCTGCTGCTCGTGCCACCGCCTCCGATCTTCGATGAGGAGACGGCCGCTCAGCTCAAGGCACTGGTGGCCAAGGGAAAGGCCGGCAGCCTGTTTCTGTCCACCAACGACATCCACGCCGACTACGAGGCGCTGAAGGCGCGCGGCGTCCAGTTCTACGAGGAGCCAACGGAGTATCCCTACGGCACGGATTCGGGTTTTCACGATCCATCCGGCAACAGCATCCGCCTCGCCCAGGTCAAGCCGGAGTTCAGCTCCGCAGGCCAGGCAAGCAGCATCTGAGCTGGGATGAGACGACGGTGGAGGGCCGGGGTTTTCGCACGGCCCTCCAGCCGTGCGACTACCGCGCCGGCGCGCGTGTCTATTCCCGCGTGGCTGCTCGAAGGCGGGCAGCCCCGTCCAGCGGTCTTATCTTGTAGTCGTTCGAGGGCCAGAGAGGAGTTGAGGTGAGCAAGCTCAGACTGACCATCACGATGTCGCTGGACGGCTATGTCGCGGGTCCTGACCAGAGCGAGGAGAACCCGCTCGGAGTCGGCGGGATGGAGCTGCACGAGTGGTTCTTTCCGCTCAAGGAGTTCCGCGAGATGCACGGCGAGCAGGGTGGCGAGACCAACGTCAGCTCCCCGGTAGTCGAGGAACGCCGCGCAAACATCGCCGCCACGATCATGGGACGCAACATGTTCGGCGGCACCGGACCGTGGGGCGACGATCCGTGGCCAGGCTGGTGGGGCGAGGACCCGCCCTACCACCATCCGGTGTTCGTGCTCACCCACCACGCGCGCGAGCCGCTCGAGATGAAGGGCGGCACCACGTTCCACTTCGTGACAGACGGGATCGAGCCGGCGCTCGCGCGGGCCAAAGACGCCGCCCACGGGCAGGACATCTGGCTTGCCGGCGGCGCGTCATTGGTCAACCAGTACCTGGCCGCCGGCCTCGTCGACGAGATCGACATCTCGATTGCGCCCGTGATCATGGCCCACGGCGCATCCGCTCACCTCCTCCTCTTCTGGATCGAACAGTTGCTCTACAGGCATGGCAAAGATGCGCGCGATCCGAAACGCCAGCGGTAGCGAAGGCGCGTAGCGACCGCCCTCGATCGAGATCACCGTCTGGCGCGAGACGCCCAGCGCCGCGGCCAGCTCAGCCTGAGACAATCCCCGCTCGGCCCGCTGCTCCCGAACTCGATTCCGCACCAGGTAAAGGTACCTTGACATTCGCCATATGTCAAGGACGCTTTACCTAACCAACGCCATAGGGGTCTATCGAGGGGGCGCAACACAACGGTCATCAGGCAATAGGTCGGGCGCCAAGCCGACGGCCCGCGACCGCTCCCACAAAAACCGAGCGCCCGCGAACCCCACCCCTGGCGCTCGCCTCGCGCGACTTGGAGTCGTGTCGGTCGTTAGCGGGCTGCTGTCAGCATGCTGGCATGCACCAGCACGAATCGAAGGCGTGTCCGCAGTGCCGTGCAGTGGCGCCCGACATTGACGGGCCGGTCCACGCCTACGTGCCCACTTCGCCGGGCTGTTGGATCACGTTCGGTCAGCCGCAGGCCGACGAGATGCAGCGCTTTCGCTACCCGCCGGCTCACCGACACGTCGTAGACGCCTACATGGCACAGCACCCAGGCGACCGGACCGACCGCCGCGATCGCCAATCGTGGCCGCATGAATCGCGGTGGCGCGAGCGATGAATCCCGCCGAGCTTCGCGATCACTGTCTCTCGTATAGCGGCGCCGAGGAGACGTTCCCGTTCGGCCCCGAGACGTCCGTCTTCAAGGTCTCTGGAAAGATGTTTGCGCTATCCCAGCTCGGCGCGGACTCGCTTCGCGTCAGCCTCAAGTGCGAGCCTCAGCTCGCCGATGCGCTCCGCGATGCGCACGCGTCGGTAGTTCCCGGATACCACCTCAACAAACGCCACTGGAACACCGTGATCATTGACGGATCCCTGCCCGCGCAGATGATCGATGACATGATCGAGGACTCCTACGGCCTCGTCGTCAGCCAGCTCCCGGAGTCCGGCCGCCGCGCCCTGGGATTGAGGGCTGACACACCGCGAGCCCGGCGCACTCACGGCGCTTAACCTGCCAATCGGACCGTCGCTCGCAGTTGCAAATTCTGGAAGCGACAACGCGATCCCGTCCCCGCGTCATTGTCTCTCCGCGCGAACAGCGACTGCCGGCGTGGGCGTAGCTCCGCCCGTGGCTGCGGCGCGTAGTCGTATGCTCGCTCGCGTTGGGCGGCTCGGGACGATCGGTGACGGGAGGCGGGTTCTCCGCCCGCACGTGGATCGGCGGCCTCGTGTTGATCGTTGTCGTTGGTGTGATCGTCGTTGCCGTTGAGTCACACTCGTCGCCTGCAGCCGCGCACCGCGGGCCAGGCCCGCGCGCGGCTCGATCGCTTGTCCTGACGGCGTTCGCCGTCGAGGCTCGCGCACAGTTATCGACCGGCATTACGTCGGCGTTGCTGCGTCACGAGGTCGATGCTGCCGAACGCACCATGGCTCCCGCGGCAGCGCGCTGGTTCGCCGGCCGGATTGCCCGCGATAGGACCGACGCGCGCCGCGCACGCGCTCTCAGCGGCGACGCGTGGGACCACGCCCGCACGTGGATTAGATCAAGCGCGGTTCTCGGACCGACCTCGACGCGCGTCCAACTCCTCGTGACCATCGAAGACGGCCTGCACATCGCGGGCACTCATGCGACCACGCTCACTGTCACGCCCTACGTCGTTAGCCTCACGCGCGCGGCGAATGGCGCCTGGCGAATCCGACACCTCGCGTTCCAAAACCCGGAAGCCTTCAACGGTTAGCCAACGCGAGACGCCGCTCGAACAAAAAGGAGGCGCCACACAAGACCCCGGCCACGCGGCTCCCTCGCGCGAGATGGAACTGTCTGGACGGGCAGTAAGCGATAGCCGCGCGCACTCACTCCGCCATCGTTGTCGCTTTCGCTGGCCGTCTAGCGTGCCGCGGAGGGGGTGATGCCGTGGATGTCGAGCTTGGGGACTAGCTCGGGGTCGTTGAACACGTCGATCGCTAGCGCGCGGTCGCCGACGACCGTGAATGCGAGTACCGCGAATGGCTGCTCGCCGTCGAATGCGACTGCGCCGGCGGCGCCGTTGACGAGCGCCGGGCGAACGTACGGCGCGAACCGTCGCGCGTTCATTGCGCCTTGCGCGACTTGCGTGGCGCCGTGTAGCTCGAGTGGGTCGCCGTCGCGGCGGTGGGCGCGGAGCACTACGTTCGGGTCGAGTACCGCGACGAGTGCTTCGAGGTCGCCCTCGCGGGCAGCGGCGAAGTAGGCGTTGACGACTGCCCGCTGTCTAGTCATGTCCGGGTCGGGCGGCGGCGCCGCGTCGCGCACGCGGCGGCGGGCGCGGCTGGCGAGCTGGCGGGTCGCTTGGGGTGAGCGGTCGACCATCGCAGCGATTTCGTCGAACGGCACGGCGAACATGTCGTGGAGCACGAACGCGAGACGCTCGGCCGGACTGAGCGTGTCCAGGACGACCTGCAGCGCGATCCCAACGGCGTCCGCTAGCAGTGCTTCGTGCTCGGGATCGGTCCCGGCCACCGGGTTATCGATGATTGGCTCCGGCAGGAAGCTGTTGAGCGGCTGCTCGCCGCGTGTGCGGCGGGAACGCAGAATGTTCAGGCAGATCCGGGCGATGACAGTCGTCAGCCACGGCTCGAGGTTGTCGATCTGCTCGGCGTCGGTCCGCTGTAGCCGCAGCCACGACTCCTGCACGGCGTCGTCGGCCTCGGTCAACGAGCCGAGCATCCGGTAGGCAACCGCGCTGAGCTGGGGCCGCTGACGTTCGAACCGGTTGGCCAGCTCGAGGTCGTCCATCGCTGTCACACCGTCCGGGGTTCGCGGGTCATACCCCATAGACCCGTGAATCCCGACCTATGTGACAGGAGGTGCCCGATGGCACGCATTCAGGGAGTATCGAAGAGCAAGGCCGGGCCGATGGTCAGGCTGGTCTACCGGTTCGGACCGAGGATGATGAAGAAGCTGACCGGCCGCGCACCGCAGGCGGGCAGCGGCCTGGAGCCAATGGAGATCTGGGCCCACCAGCCGAAGATGATGATGGGAATGGGCAAGTTCAACCAGGCGGTGCGCAAGGGGCGCTCCGTCGATGAGCGGCTGAAGAACCTCGTCGAGCTGAAGGGCGCGCAGATGATCGGATGCGAGTTCTGCGTCGACCTCGGCTCGCAGATCTGCCGCAACAACGGTCTTAGCGACGAGGAGCTGCTAGCGCTACCGCGCTACCACCAGAGCGATCTGTTCACCGACCGCGAGAAGCTGGCGCTCGACTACGCGGTTGCTGTGATGCGCACGCCGGTCGAGGTCACCGACGAGCTGTTCGCCCGAATGCACGAGCACTTCAGCGACCAGCAACTCGTCGAGATCACCGCACACCTGACGCTCGTCAACCTCGACCGCTTCAACGCCGCCTTCAGGATCGGCTCGGCCGGATTCAGCGAAGGGATGGTTTGCGTACCACCGGACCACCCCGCCGCCAACCGCACGCTCGCGAGGATCGCCTAGACCTCGGCCTGCCCTCCAGCATCGTCATCGCTTTACGGCAAAGGAGTCACGGCCGCCGGCACTCAGGTCAGCGTGGCGCGCTGGGCGTAGCGGTGATGAAGCATCAGCGCGTTGCCGTCGGGATCGGAGAAGAAGGCCATGTGGCAGACGCCTGTGTCGAACGTGTCGCCCTCGAAGTTGAGGCCGCGCCCGCTCAACTTCTGGCGGGCGGCCGCGACATCGTCGACGTGCAGGGCCACCGGGTTCGGGTTGGGGTGATAACCCATCGGGAACTTCTCGGTCATCGCTACGTTCAGGGTCAGCGAGCCAGCCTCGAACTCGGCGAACCCGCGCTCGGGCATGTGGACCGAGCAGGGCAGGCCGAGGATGGTGCCGTAGAACTCGACCGCGGCCGCCAGGTTTCGCGTAGGGAACATCACAAAGTCGACGCCGGTAATGGGTGTGGTGGTCATGGTCATACGGACGATCCTACCCCGACGCTGGGTAGCTCGACCACTTCTGACCCGCGGTCAGGCTCGCGCGCCATCGTCGGCAATGGCAAGCACCTCTTCGCGGACGTCCAGTCCGCGTCCCACCTCGCCCTCGCGGCCGCCGGCCGCGACAGTGACAGCGACAGTTGGCGTCCCTCACCAGCACCCGACAGCCGCCAAGCCGCATCGAGACGGTCGCATTCTGCGAAAGGGCCCGCGACCGTCCCCGCGCCCCACGCTGTCGCAGTGCGCGACACGCAGCTGCGCTGAGATAACCCGCCGGTTGCGACACCGCGCCGGGTCGTCGCCGAGCGTTAGTTCTTGTTGAACACGACGCTGACCTTGACCCGGGCGGCGGGGATCGAGGTCTTGCGGACAACAACCGTCCAGGCGCCACCCGGCGTGCCGCCCTCGGCGAAATGCAGCACGCACAACGCTTGTCCAGCGGTCGTGCGGCAGCCCTGGTCGTGAAGCGTGCCGAGGGTGGACCGCGTCCCAGCGATCGTGTTCATCGTCACCGCGACCGCCGCTGTAGCCGGAGCGGTCACGGTCACGTCGTAGGTGTGCGAAGCCAGGGCCGAGATTGCAAATCGCTTCGTCGCCTGTCCTCGCGGTAGGTGCAACGTGGCGCTCTGAACATGTCCAGCCGGAACCGTGGCGGCAGCCACGCTGCTGACCGCAAACACACCCAGGCAACTAAGTCCGCCAGCCAGGGCGACGGCGCGGGCTCGCATCTGCCGACCGTAGCACGGATCAACACTTGCGCTGGCGCACTGCGCGGTCCTGCGTCACGACGCGCCAGGCGAGCTTGGCTAACGTCTACGCATGCCGAATCCGCCGCGGATACCCCTGTCAGTTTTCGTTCCCCGCGGCGGCCATGGTGCCCGCCGCGCTGCTCGGAAGCCTTGGCGGCTGGCCTGTACTCATGGCCGGAGCTCTGATGTTGATCGCGGCCCTTGGCGCCTTGGGGTGATTCAAAGGCGACGAGATCGCACCCTGTGGTAGCCCGCGAGCTCTAAGGCCAGCCTCCGAGGCACACCAGGCCCCGCCGGCACGCAGCCGTTGTCGCAAATCCCGAGAGCAGCCACGAGCGCAACCCAACGCCGCGCTGCCCCATTGGGCGAGAGGCGGGTGCCGGACCAGCGGTGACGGGCCGGTTCCTACGCGCCGAGGTAGCGTGTCGCGAGGCGCTGCTCGCTGATGCCGTCGTTGGTCGCGTTCCGGACGCGCCGGATTCGTAAACTCGCCGAAAGGGCGAATGGAGGACGAGATGTCGAGCGGACACAGTCGTATCAACCTGGCCGACGTCGCCGACGCAGCGCCGGGAAATGGCTTTGGGGACAGGTGGGAGGCACGCGTGGCGCGCGCCGACCTCGACGCCGAGCAGACCGGCTTGACTCACTTCCGTCTTCGGCCTGGAAAGCGCTCGCCGTTCATGCATCGCCACCAACGCGCGGAGGAGGTCTACGTGGTCCTCCGTGGGACCGGCCGGATCAAGCTGGACGATGAGATCCTCGATGTTCGCGCGCTGGACGCCGTTCGTGTCGCGCCCGAGGTGGCTCGGGCCTTCGAGGCCGGCCCGGAGGGGCTCGAGTTCATCGCCTTCGGCCCCCATCGCGAGGCAGACGGTGAAACGGTCGAAGACCGCTGGGTCGACTGAGCTTGTCGCCTACTACACGCCGTTGACTTACCGGCCCCATTCGGCCCGGGCACCAGCGTGCTGAATCGATAGATGCGCTCGCGCCTAGCAGATGCGGAAACGGCGACCCAGCCACGACCTATGCTGCATAGCGTGTCCACTATCGAGCTGCTGTACTGGGACGGTTGCCCGTCCCACCCCGAGGCGCTCTGCGATCTGCGCGCCGCGCTCAATGAGCTCGGGCACCCAGAGCTCCAGGTCGCGCTGGTCGAGATCGCTACCGAGGAGCAGGCGACGGAGTACGCCTTTGTTGGGTCCCCGACCCTGCGAGTCGACGGCGTCGATCCGCTACCCTCACCGGAGGGTGAGCCACCGAGCCTGACCTGCCGGATCTACCGGCTACGTGACGGCCGCTACTCCCCAACGCCCGACCCCGCAGATTTGCGCGACGCACTGCGTCGACTTCTACCTCGATCTGCCCAGGAGGCCTGACCGCATGTCACTTGCCATCGGAGCACCGGTTTCGACGTTCACGCTGCCCGACACTGACGGCACGCCGACGCCACTGCACGACCGCGACAGTGCTGCGACGGCCGTCGTGTTCACCTGCAACCACTGCCCCTACGCACTCGCCTGGCATGAGCGCCTGCAAGCGGTCGCGCGCGACTATCTCCCGCGTGGCGTGCGCATGCTGCAGATCAACGCCAACGACGCCAAACGCTACCCGCGCGACTCACCGGCCGCGATGGCAGCGCGCGTAAACGCCGGCGAGTTCGCCGGCCCCTACCTGCACGACTCAAGCCAAGAGGTCGCACGCACCTGGGGCGCCGCGGTAACCCCAGACGTGTACGTGCTCGACGCCGAGGGCCAACTCGTCTACCACGGCGCCCCCGACGCCGACTACCACGACGCGTCACTCGCAGCGGAATGGCTGCGCGAAGCACTCGACGACGTGCTCGCCGGGCGACCGGTGGCGCGAACGGAGACGCAACCCGTGGGATGCTCGATCAAGTGGCTGACCTGAGCGGTCAGCCAGGCTCGCGCCACCCGGATGCGACCTGACGAGAGCCGGTCACCGACTGTCGGCGGTGGAGGACCGCCGTGCTCATCGCTAGTCCGGGTCAGGCATCGATTCGCCGTGTCGCTGCGGCTCGTTCCTCGTCGGTGAACAGATCCATCCAGCGTTGCTGTGTGATCTCCCGCTCCGTCGTGAGCTCCGGCCGCCCGTGCTCAACCAGCCACGGTGTGACCGGGAGGGATGTTCCCCGTGGAAAGGAGGTGTCGAGCTGCTTCGACTGCTCCCATCTGGTTGATCAGGCCGATCCAGCCGCCCGGGGTGAACCCTGCCGTGATCGTGTCTTTCACAAGCTCGCGACAGCGGAACTGGAACTGGCCCGCAAGGCTCGACGGATCATCCGGGTCCACAACCTGCAGCTCGCCGCGCATTCGAAGCCGCCGAACGGGCATCGCCGGAGCAGCAGCGAGTGTCCATCCACACGATCCGCAGTAGGTGACCGACACAGGAGCCGGAAGACCCTGCGCCGCGTCGACACCTTCGATCTCCTCACTGCGAAGAGTCTCCCTCAGCGGCAGCGTGCAGTGCGGGCAAGTCGGCCCATCGACAGCGCCGACACCAACGTCGCTCGACACGCCGCCAGTGTCGCAGACCAGCGCCACTCGACACACCCCGCCGGTGACCGCTTCCACCCAATGCGGTCGCGCCGAACGGGCAAGGAGACACGCCTGCTGCGCGCGAACAGCGAGCGAGCGCGCGCCGCGGGTTGATCGGCGACGAAGTCGTATCGTGCAGCCGGTCAACCCGGCGCGCGCTGTCTATTGCAGGGACAAGGCAATCTGTTCGAGAAGGTCGAGTGACTCGTTTGTGCCGGCTTCCATCCCGGAGTTGAGGTGAGCGTCGCGGTTCTCCTGGCTGCTGTGCCGCACCAGGATCGCGAGCGTCGTGTGCCCGCCCGCCTCGCTGAACGTGGTGGTTGCGAGTCCCGGTGCGTCAGGCGCTCCTTCGTAGACCTGGGTTGAGACGATCCGCTCGTTCGGCAGGATCTCGCGGTACTCGCCATGGAAGGCGACCTCGAACTGACCGTGGGCGAGCATCACGTAGCGCCACCGGCCGCCGACGCGCAGATCGATCTCGCACTCAGTGACCACGCCGCGCTGTCCGGCAAACCACCGCTTGACCAAATCAGGTGTCGTGTAGGCCGTGTAGACCAAATGCTTGGGCGCGTCGAACTCACGCTCGATCAAGATCTCCTCATCGCTCGGGAGCGTTACCTTCACCGCCGCCTTACTCGTTGCCGCTTCCATCACGTTTCCTCCTTCTGTTTGAGGTCTTCCAACACGACATCCAACGCCTCGAACCGATCGGTCCAGGCGCGCTCGTAGCGCATGACCCAGTCATGGATCGGCTTCAGCGCCGGCCCGTTCAGTCGATAGAACCGCTCTCGCCCCTCGGGACGGACATCAACCACACCGACCTCTCGAAGCACCCGCAGGTGCTTGGAGACCTGCGGCTGACCGAGCCCGAGCAGCTCAACGAGCACGCCGACCGACCGTTCACCGTCTACGAGGAGATCAAGAATCTCACGTCGTCGCGGTTCGGCGACCGCGTTGAACGCGTCGGCGGTAGTCGCTGCTCGTGCCATCCCCAACACCATATACCGATATCGGTATATGTCAAGGGCGGCAACGCTACTGGATCGCCCGCGGCTCGCCTCCGCCACAGCCCGCTGTCGCGCTTATTTCCAGGCTTTTTCGCCGATGGGCGGTGCTGGGCTCGAACCAGCGACCTCCTGCTTGTAAGGCGCACGCAAGCTCCTGCGCTCTGTTGCAGTGTGTTGTCTCGCCCAGCTAATTCGGGACGAATCGTGTCCCTCCGGACGGTCCTCCTGCTCCTTCCTGCGACGTGTCGCTTCCATGGCGCTTCCACTGGCCAATGCGTTCGGGCGGAGTGCACGGGCGCGTAGCTCCGAGCAGTCGTAATCGGCGTCAGCGCTGATCGAGTCCTTCCGCGTTCGATCTAGTCGTTGCCGTTCCTCCGTGCCGAGGGTTTTGCGCGTTGGGCTTGTCAGCGCACATATCCCTCATAAAACTGCTTATTTGCAGGTAGTTGTGGCAATGCTCCCGGACGGGAGCCGGACACAGACGCGCGTATACTTAGATTGGTAGCCCAGACGACATACAACAGTTGACAGCCACGAATTAGCCGGTTACTATCGCCGCTGTGGAGACGAGCGAGCGATCGTTGTGACCTCCTCAACGAGTGCGTTCTTCCAAGAGGTTCACACGACTCGGCGCAGCGCGACTAACGGCAGCGCGGCCGCGCGGGCGGCCGCGCTTAGCCTCGCAGGGCGCGGGATCCGTGCTCATGTCGTGGATCTGGGGATCAGCCGCACGCGACTCCTCGAGTCAATGACCGATGTCAGTGGGACCGGCTGATGTCGAGACGGAGCCGCCGCGGGGACGTGACGCTCCGCCTCTATTACGCCTCCGATGTCCACGGTAGCGACGTGTGCTGGCGAAAGTTCTTAAACGCGGCTGGCTTCTACGAGGTGGGGACGCTGATCATGGGCGGCGATCTCTGCGGCAAGGGCCTTGCACCAGTTATTCGCACCAACGGCGGCTGGACGATGCCGCTCGCGGGCGAAGAGCGGCGCGTGTCGAGTGAAGAGGAGCTCGAGGAGCTCGAGAAGCTGGTCCTCCAGTCGGGCTTTTATCCGCGACGGATGACGCAACACGAGTTCGAGCGGATCTCCGCTGACAAGGCCTCGCTCGACGCCATGTTCGAGCAGGCGATCGTTGACGGCATTCGACGCTGGATGACGGTCGCTGACGAGCGACTTGGCCGGTCAGAGGCCGTCGCGTACGTCATGCCGGGCAACGACGACCCTTGGGCGATAGACGAGGTCTTGGCCGGCGCCAAGAAGGTCGTTCCCTGCGACGAAAAAATCATTGAGGTCCACGGGCACGAGCTGCTCTCATTCGGTTGGTCAAACGAAACGCCTTGGCACACTGCCCGCGAGCTTGATGAGCCCCGCCTGTACGCGCGAATCAAAAAGCTCGGCGAGCAGCTCGAGAGCCCGTCGACGGCCATTTTCAACATCCACGTACCGCCCTATGCGAGCGGACTCGATATGGCGATGGAGCTTGACGAGACGCTCACGCCCGTGTTGATCGGCGGACAGCCGCATGAGATCCCGGTCGGTAGTAGCGCCGTCCGTCAACTGATCGAGGAGTACCAGCCCGCGCTAGCACTGCACGGCCACATCCACGAGTGTCGCGGCATCGTCCATATCGGGCGCACGATCTGCATTAACCCGGGTTCGGACTACGGTACCGGTCATATCCATGGCACCGTCGTCGAGCTCGACGCCAACGGCGTTCGCAACAAGCATCTGGTCAGCGGCTAAGTACGGGAACCCCCCAAGGAGGTGGTAAAGCAGTGAGCCAAGAGACATCAACAGTGGGAGCACCACCGGTCCGGCTGTTCACACGCCAAGCAACGGGTCTGAGAAGAGAAGTGTCGCCGCGTTCATCGCTGATCTTCAACACATTCACTGCCCCAACTCCGTTTATTCTGGCCGTCGCCGTGTTCTGGATCCTAGGCGTATTTCCTGGCGCGAACCTCTATATCGCGCTGGCTGGCGGCTATGCGGCCGGCATGGTCATATGCTTCGCGATCAGCACGGTAACTACTGCAATCCCCCGCACCGGCGGGGACTACGTGTTCGTCGGTCGGATACTTCACCCTCTCGTGGGCATAGTGTCCTCGTTTCTTTATTCGGCCGCGACCCTGCTGTCAGGAGCGGCGATCGCGTACTGGGCCGTTACGGTAGCGCTCGCACCCAGCCTTCAAGTAATCGGGCTGATCTCTCACGGCAAGACGCTCCTGAATTGGGGTACCACCCTGTCAACCAGCCATGGCTGGCAATTTGGGATCGCTGCAGCCTTCATGCTAGCTGCGGCCGTTCTTGCGGGAGTCGGCTGGAAGTGGGCGCTGCGAGTCCAGGCCGTCGGCTTCCTCTTAGGGACTCTCGGACTCATCGTGGCCGCGCTGGTCGTCTTGCTTGACGGCGGCTCCACCTTCGTATCATCGTTTAATCACTTCGCGGCGCCGATCACGCACCAGAGCGACACGTACCATCAAGTCATTGCTTCCGGCCGCAAAGCGGGCATAAACCTGAACCCAGGAAGCGACTTTGCGAACACCTGGCCGGCTTTCGGCGCCGTGATGGGATTCGCCATCTTTTCGTTCTATTCGACCTTCATCGCCGGCGAGGTGCAGCAGGTACGGAGTTGGAAGACTGCAGGCGTGATGATCGGCGCCACGCTCTTCAACGGGGTTACTTGCCTTGTGATGACGTGGATCTTCTTTTACGGTTTTGGTGGCCACTTCTTCACCGCGATCAACGCCATCAGTGGAACACACGCCTATCCGTTTATCGCGCCGCCGTTCTATGTCTTCCTCGCCTCAATCGCCAGCGGGAGCAGCATAATCGCCTGGTTCCTCGGCATTTCGATCGTCGCGACGTTCTTCGTGCTGCTATGGCTCCAGTTCGTCCAACCGATGCGTGCTTTGTTCGCCTACGCGTTCGACGGGGTTCTGCCGCTACGAATCGCGTACGTTTGGTCGCGTGTCCGCGTCCCGGTGGTTGCACTCGCAATCAGTCTTGTAATCATGCTGGCTTTGCTCGTGTGGGCCGTCTATGGAGGAAACTTCTTCGTCGTGTATGCGACTGGCGTCCTTGCCGTTTCCACCTCGCTAATTTTGATGTCACTCTCGGTGATCGTGTTCGCGCGGCGCCGACCGGAGCTGTGGAGAGGTTCTGTAGCAAATGGCCGCATCGGACGCGTTCCCATAACGACGGTCGCTGGATGTGCGTCGATGGTGCTTGTGATCATCCTCGCCTTTCTCTACCTGCGATACACGGGCCTGGGTATTACGAACGTCGGCGCTGGACTTCGCAACGTCGGACTCATCATCGTGGCAGCGATCGTGGTCTTCGGCGTGTCTAGCCTGGTGCGGGCACGACAGGGGATTCGATTGAGCCAGACGACATCGGAGATTCCACCCGAGTGACATGGGGACTCCAATGCTTGCCGATGCTTCAGAGCGGGTGGACGAACGAACACCATGTCCCTGGCGGCGGGCGCCCATTCGCATAGCAGGCCTAACTTGAGCGTGTGGTCGTGGCCGTCGGCTGATCGGGGCGGCGACGTTGTTCGGTCAGTCGACGCGCAATCTCAAAGCGGTAAGGGTTCGAGCCTCGAAGCACACCGAGGCACGCGTAGGCGTGCTATCTATCGGCGTCGGCGGCCTCGCGCGTCACTTGTTGCAGGATCTCAGCGCCGGATAGGACACGGTCGGCCATATGCGTCTCCATACTCTGGAGATAGTCTTGTCGTGCTGTAACGATGCGCTCGAAGTCCCACCTAGGCATGTCCTGCTGTCGAACGTACGTCCGCATGAGCTCGGGATCGACCTCAAGAACGCCGTCGCGGCGCATGACCCAGCCATTCGCGACCCGCGTGGGCTCGGGGGTTATCTGGTCCGCAAGCAACCACCCACGCATTAAGTGTCGTCGTCCCTAAATTCAGATTCGTAGGCCGCGTCGAGTCCCATCTTGCCGGGATTCATTACGTTGTTGGGGTCTAACGTCCGCTTGATCTTCTTCATCACCTCGAAGGCATGTCCAAGCTCGAGCGGAAGGACGTCGACCTCGCCGTCACAAACCGTCCCGTGGCCATTGCTGATGGATCCTCCGTGCTCGATGGCCACTATCGCCAAGTCTCGCTTTGCCTTGACCCAGGCCGCCCACGATTCATCGTTCAACCGCTGCTCCCAGATGCCCACCCGCAACTCCATGTTGTAGTCACCGCCGGCTCGGAAGGCGCCGTTCGGATGTACTGCCGTCTCTTCAAACAGGAAGACTTCATGCCTCTCGCTGAGCGAACGTACGATCTGCTCGTATTTCTGCCGCACCGTAGGGAGCTCGGAGTAAGGGATAGCAGCATCTTGGGCGTGCCCATACATAGGGATCACTTGCCCGTCTCGCGCCCTGCCGAGGTGGAGTGGTTGGATGTAGCGGTCGTAGCGAGACGCCCATTCGAAGCGTGACACTTCATCGCCGAGATATCGACCTCCCGCCTGTGACAACACGCGCATCAGCCGCTTTCCGGCGCCTCTGACCTCCTCTTCGATGCCGTGGAGGGCAAAGCCAACGCACGGCACGGCCTGGCCTGGCGAAATAAAATCTAGCGGTTCGGACAGTGGATACTCTAGCCGCCATCCGTCATACAGAAATACACGCGATAGGGTCGCCACGCCCTCGTGTGCGATTGTGCCGAGCACGCGGTAGCCCGCCATCCAGTCTTCAACTGCGAAGTAGGCTGGCAGCTCGCACTCCGGGCGGGTAACGACCTCGACCGTTGCTTCCGTAGCGATCCCGAGAGTCCCCTGATGCCCCATAAACAGATGTTTGAGCTGGTATCCCGATGACGACTTGCGAATACTCTTCCCGCCGCCGTCGCCGACCCGAACGATGTCACCAGTAGGAAGAACCATTTCGAAACTGACGACAAGGTCTCTAGGATGTCCGTATCGGCCACCAACCATCGACCACCCATTGGTTCCAATTCTGCCGCCGATGAGAGACTGTGAGTATGAGCCTGGCTGGTCTGGGTATATCAGGCCAAACGGCCTCAGGTAGTCTGTGAGGACTCGCATGTTGACTCCAGGCTGAACCGTCGCTGTGCGGTTGGCGAGGTCGACCTCGAGAATCTGGTCCATGCGCTTGATATCGACGAGGATCCCTCCGCGGAGCGGCCGCGCGCCATCGCTTATGCCGGTTCCGCCGGCGCGCGGAACGACCGGCAAGCTCCATGCGTTTGCCAGGCGCACGATGTCCGACACCTCAGCGGCCGTCGCGGGCAGCACTACCACGTCGGGTACGAAGTCCGCCCACCGGTGCACCGGAAACGCAGTCGACACCCTCGCGCGGTTGAAGCGAGCGGATCTGTCTGTGAGTACGAAGGCCTCCCCGCAGATACTACGCAACTCGCCGAGCGCGGCGTCCGGGATGGAGCGCAGAGCGGTTGCCATTACGAGACCGGATCGCTCGACAGTCCTGCGGCTTGGGCCACCAGCTCCATCAGATCCACCACATCGATGGCGTCTTCCCTTTCTGAAGCCGCCGCCGCCAGGTAGCGCTCTGACCACACGCATGCCGAGACTAGGGTATCGATCTCGAGCTCGGCGGCCTTCTCGACCCTTCGCCGCGAGATCTCAGCCGTGAGGTCTGGACGCTCGATGGGGAGTCCGGCGCCACCGCCAGAACAATACGCCCACTGCGTTACACGATCGACATCTCTAAAGGTAAGACCGGGAATCGCTCGTAGAATCTCCCTAGGCGCCTCGTAAATCCCTTTTCGCTTGTTCAACCGACAAGCGTCGTGATAGGTAACGACACGTTCAACTGGCTGAGTCAACTCTAGTTTGCCATTGCGGATCAGCTCGGCCACCAGCTCGACCACCAGCACGATCTCGAAATCGAACTCGTTCCCGAAGAAGCGCGGATAGTCCTCCGTAAACGCGATGTAGTCGTGCGGGTCGAGCACGAGGATCCGTTTGGCGCCGCTTGCTCGCCAGTCGTCGACGTTGTGCTGGGCAAAGCGTCGTGCCTGTTCCATGTAGCCCATCTCTGCGGCGGGACCGCCGCAGCACCACTGCTCGCGCATCAAGCCAAAATCAACTCCGGCGCAGCTTAGGATGGCTGCGACCGAGCGCGGTAAGGAAGTGCGATAGAACGCGGCCTCGCAGTCGCAGAACAAGATCGTCTCGCCGCCGATCGGCAGATCAAGCCCGTCCGCCCACGAAGCGACGCGTTCCTGCGACACCTCTAGATCGCCTAGAACGGGCTCGTTCTTTCGCTCATCCGTGGCTCGGTTCCACACCTCCCAGGCTGGTTGGTGTATGCCCGACTCCACGGCTAACGCGCGCATGGCCTTTACGATGTCTACAGTCCGCAGACGGAATCGATACATGTCGCCGGTAAACAGCGTGTTGGGACAGCGAATCTCGCAGCCTCCGCATTGTGTGCAATGAACATAGTCACTGGCCACATCCTCGATGCCGAGCTCGCCGCGTTCCATCGCCACCACGTTGGCATTGAAGGCCGTCGGGGAGTGGTTCTCGTTTCTGGTGACCTGCATAACAGGGCACATCGGCTGGCAGTACTTGTGCCCGGAGCTGAAGCACACGTTAGCCGCCGCACTCCACTTCTCGAGCACTTCGCGCTCCGCTTCGGAGGAAGCGCTAGGCTCTGGATTGCTGGGTTTCGTCGCCACGACTCTCCTCTACAGATCGCATTAGCGCCTCGCCTTGCGCTCGGTCATCGGAGGCGGCGCCTCGGTCGCGTCACGACATAATCGACACCGCCTACAGCCTTGATGGCGATCACCTCGTCGCCCGGTCTGATGTCAGCGCCGGCCCAACGCGCGCTGATGTAGCGCGCGGAAACTCGCCGGCTCCGAGTACGTACGTACGGGGCGTACCGCATCGACATCGTGCCGCGACTGGTTGCTCGACGCACGCGGCGAGCGCGCGCCTGCTCTGCGCTGATTAGTTCTACGTCCGCGCCCATCGCCCGACCGCGCTGATCTCCGTGATGCAGTAGCGCCTCATCGGGGTCGCACGCGCGCCCTTGGTGTTACCCGACCGGAATGCGTCAGGAGCCCGTTCCGTCTGCTGCTGGAAGAGCGCCTCGACCGCTGCGCCACGGTCTGGACGCGCGACGTCGAACCGACGCGGAACAGGTGGATACGCCGGGTTGGCATCAAGCGCACCGGGTCCGATCCCGACTACGCTCTTCACTCCTCCTCCGCATCGAGCCCGAGCGACAGGCCGAGCGTAACCCCGCCGTCGACGACGATGTCCGCGCCGGTCATGTAGGAGGCGGCGTCTGAGGCGAGAAAAAGCACCACGCTTGCGATCTCGTCTGGGTCCCCGAAGCGGCTGAGCGGTACGCGTTCCAGATAGGCGGCCGCCGCACGGGGGTGTTCGTCGATCCACGATGCGAGCGGCGTGCGGATCATTCCGGGGTGGATGACGTTGATTCGAATCCTTCGCGGCGCGAGGTCGAGTGCAGCGGCTCGAACAAACGTGCGGACGCCGCCCTTGGACGCGCTGTAGTGCGCGGTTTGCGCCTCCACGAAGAAGGCGTTGGTGGAGGCGGTTACCACTATCGCGCCGCCGTCGCGCATGGCCCGTGCGCCCTCCTGTACGGTCAGAAACACTCCGCCGAGGTTCACGTCGATCGTCTGTCGCCAGGTGTCATCGTCGATCTCGTCGAGCGGGGCCAAGCTGGCGATTCCGGCCTGAGCGATCAGCACGTCTAGTCTGTCCCACTCGGCCACGGCGGCTTGGACGGCACTACGGACGTCGTCTCTGGACGCCACGTCGCCCGCTACCGACAGCACTCGACCGCGTGCATGGCTCAGACCGCGTTGGAGCCGCTCGAGCGCCGCCACGTCGCGGTCAAAGAGCAGCACGCTCGCGCCCTCCTCGACAAACGCGGAGACGATCGACGCTCCCATGCCGCCGGCGGCACCAGTGATCAAGGCGACTTTCCCGTTGAATCGCGTCATTCGTGTCGCTACTCGCCCGCAATCTCGGACGCTGCCGGCGAGAGTACGAGCTCTCGCCGGGCGCCGACAACTCGGGCCATGACATAACAGACCAGCCCGGTCGCCACGACTATGCCCACGGTGCGGCCTGAGCCGTCGGGATCCGTCAAACCAAGCGCGGGATAGTGGGCGAAAACCGCCAAAACAGCGAAACTCGCTCGACCAGCCATAACGACCAGGGTATTGCCCGCTGCGACCCCGGCGACGGGAAGGTAGTCACCGTCAAAGGGTCGGAACGCCGTCCCGGAAGCGTTATTGCGCCGAAACGGACCCATTGGCGTAATGTAACCTCGGTCGCCAGCAACTGTCAACTGTCTAATTGCGACAATCGAAAGATGGAGAAGCGCGAGGTGACGGACGAACGCACGTTGAGAACGGCGCAGGCAGCGGTCGAGTCCGGCGCTGACTGGGCCATCGTGTCTACCTTTGACGCGTTCTACTACGCGTCGCAGGTAGACACGCTCCTGGAGACGGGTCCCTCACCGTTCGCGGGCGGTCCCGTGCTTGCGATCGTCGCTCGCGACGGGACGCTCGGTGTGGTCGTCAATAATCTCGACGAGCCCGAAGCGCGGGCCAGCACGGCGGACCTGGTCGCAACCTACCGCGGCCTGGACCTTCACGACCGTTCGCTCGTTGAGGAGCGCTTCCGCCGCGCGGCCAGTGAGGCGCTAGTCACGCTCGGCGTGGCCGGCAGGGTGGCCGTCCAGGCCGCGACGTTTCCTTGGTCGGTCGGGGAGTTGCTCAGGGAGCGCGGCGCCTCCGTCGTCGCGCTCGACAACGCACTAAATCGGCAGCGCTCGACCAAGACCGCCGCAGAGGTCGAGCGGCTACGCTGGTGCGCCCACCTCACCGACCTCGGGCAAGCAGTGGCTCTGCGCGAGACCCGCCCGGGACGCAGCGAGCTCGAGGTTTGGGCCGCGGTGAGGCTCGCGCTCGAGAGCGCCGAGGCGCGGCGCATCCCCATAGCGGGTGACCTCACGTCAGGGGTCAAGTCGACCGCCGACGTCAGCGGCTGGCCCACCGACCGGATGATCCGGGAGGGTGATCCGGTTCTGTGCGATCTCGTGCCGCGCGCTCGCGGCTATTGGGGTGACTCGTGCAACACGATCGTGGTCGGCGACCCGCCGGCCGGCTTCTCAAAGCTCTACCGAGCCAGCACGGAGGCGCTACAGACTGCGATCGAGTATCTGCGCCCCGGCATATCGGCAGGCGACCTCGACCGTGCAGTGCGTACCGTCCTCGAGCGTCACGGCGTGCACGATCCGATTCACGTCGGGCACGGGATCGGTACGGGCGCGCACGAGTGGCCCCGCATCGTTCCCGGCGAGCCGGCCGTCATTCGCGAGGGGATGGTCGTCATGCTCGAGCCCGGCGCCTACGCCGCAGGGGTCGGCGGGGTACGGCTCGAGTGGATGTTCCTAGTCACGGCGACCGGTAACGAGGTGCTGAGTGGCTTCCCGCATGCGACCTCGCCGACGGCGGCAGGAACGGGGCAGCACTGATGAGTACCTTCGCGACTCCGCATCGCGATCCCGTCGCCGAGGGCGCTCGGCTCGCCGAGGCGGCGCGTGAGGCCGAATTGAAACTTCGGCTCGCCGGCGGAGTGGGCGTTGCGCTGTGCTGTCCGAGCGCCGCGGCACCACCGCTCAAGCGGACCTACAAGGACATCGATCTGGCCGGGAGGTCGGCGGACAGGCGACGGATCAGCTCGCTCCTCATAGATGCTGGGTACGCTCCCGACGAACGATTCAACATGCTCCACGGAGCGCGCCGGCTCCTGTTTTACGATGACGCCAATGACCGCCAGCTCGACGTCTTCCTGGATCGCGCGGAACTCTGCCATATGATTGACCTGCGTAGCCGCGTCGACATCGCCGGGCCAACCCTTCCTCCCTCGGATCTGCTGCTCATGAAGCTGCAGATAGTGGAAACCAACGACAAGGACTTCCGCGACATGGCAGCCCTCCTCGTGGACCAGCCGTACTCGAGCCGGGACGACGGGGTGATCAACCTCGACTATCTCGCTGGTCTCGCGGCTCGGGATTGGGGGCTCTGGCGTACGATCACGATGGTTGCCCACAGGCTAGACGCGTATGTCACTGAGATGGGCAACGCAGAGATTGCCGTCGCGGTAACGGCCAAGGTCGCAACGCTGACCCACGCGTTGGAGTCGGCGCCGAAGAGCCGTGGTTGGCGCCTTCGCGCCCGGCTCGGCGACCGCGTCCAATGGTATGTACTACCGGAAGATGACGGCTAACCTGAGCCCTGTGGAGCTGAGTCCCGTGGAGCAGGAGCGCGCACTGGCAGCGCAGATCCAGGTCGCCCAGCGCACGCTCCGCGGCCAGGCGTACGACATCCTGAAGCGGCGGTTGCTAGCCGGGGAGTTGCGTCCTGGCGAACGCGTGAACGAGGTCGTCATGGCGGCAGGCCTCGGCATCAGTCGTGGACCATTGCGCGAAGCAATCCGCAACCTCGAGCAGGAGGGTCTGCTCGTATCGGCTCCACACCGCGGCACGTTCGTCCGCAGCGTCACGGAGGAGGAGGCGGCCGAGCTGCAAGAGGTACGCCTCGCTCTCGAGACGGCGGCCGCCTGTCGCCTGGCGCGACGCTGGAGCCCTGACGCAAAGGTCCAGCTGGAGCAGCGCCTCGACCAGCTCCGCGCCCTGCAGGACGATGGTTCGACGCCGATCGACCGGATGAGTGCCGACCTCGCATTCCACGAAGCGATCTGCGAGGCCTCGGGCAACGGGACGCTGCTCGAGACCTGGCGCTCGCTAATCGGGCGTATCACCATGATGTCGCTAAGCGTCGGTCCACAGCGCATGAGCCAGGTGCAGGCCGCCAGTGCGCACGCACCTCTGCTTGAGGCGATCGCCTCAGGTGACGAGGAGATCATCCGTGAGACTTACGCGCGCGTGTTCGACGAAGGCAGTCGCCTGGTGCTCGAAGCGGTCAGGCGTGCTGGCGGCGATACCGTGGATGCCAGCTGACGCATGGCGGCGCCGGAGCCGACCTCGAGCGGTCGGTCCGCCGAGACGGTGGCCGGTGAACGCGCGTTGGAAGTCTCGCCACGCGTCGACGCGGGTAAGGCCCGCTACAGGCGCGATACGGGTGCAGCGTGTGCGAGGTACGGTGTGGCTGCGACATCCTGACCGCGCGCGCAACCCTGCGGAGGAGATATCACGCTTGAAAGGCAGGTCATCCGGCCGAGGATCCTCCCACACTGGCCTGCGGCTTGTGATCTGCGGCAGCTCTGAGCAGAAGTCGCGGCGACACGATCACGCGAACCTCAGCCTCAGCGACGCTCGCTCGCCGTCGCAGGGGTGACCGGCGGCATTCCGTAGCTCGTGCTCGCGACTACATGCGCGCCCGCGTCACCCGCCGGCGGACTCCGGGAGCCCAAGCACCTGCCCGCCGTCAACGTGGATTACATTGCCGGTGGTCCAGTCGCTGTCGGGCGACGAGAGCCACCAGACCCAGCGAGCAATATCCTGGACGTGGCCCATCCGCTGGAGTGGGATCCGCCGTGCCAGGTCCTGGTACTCTGCCTCCAGGTCATCTGCATACGTCGCATGGATCGGCGTGTCCACCGGCCCGGGGGCGATTGCGTTGACGCGAATCCCCCATGATGCCAGCTCGAAGGCGTTGGCCCGCGTGAGGTACTCGAGTGCCGCCTTTGTCACCGCGTAGAGCGTGGTACCTGGCTTGACTATGCTGCCGATGGATGAGCTGATGTTGATCACGGCCGGCGAGTCTCCCTCGCGCAGCGCCGGCAGCGCCGCCTGGGTGAGAAAAAACGGCGCGCGAAGGTTAACGGCGACGTGCCGGTCGAAATCGTCGAGCGTAAACGAGTCGAATGCGCCGTTGTGAATGACGGCCGCGTTGTTGACCAGGATGTCGATCCGGCCGAACTCGGCGAGTGCCGCGTCGACCACGCGGCGCGGAGCGTCCGGCTCCTCGAGGTCAGCTACTACGACTTGCGCCCGGTCTAGCTCAGCGGCCGTGTCGCGCAGCTGCTGCTCGCGGCGCCCGACGAGTATCACCGCGCATCCGTTCGCAGCTAGCAGGCGCGCCGAGGCAGCTCCGATCCCGGTGCCCGCGCCGGTGACAACGGCTACCCTCACGCGTCGATTCTGATGATCTCAAACGGCGCCAGCTCGAGCGCTGAAACCTCATCGACTTGCATATGCGTGCTGCGGCCGGGTGCCGTCTCGTCGCTCAACCGCTGGAGCCTGGCCGGGCCGGCGACGCCTTCGATGCGCACGGACTTTGGCGCTGCCTCCAGGTTCGCGACCAGAAGCTTCAGCCGGCCCGCCGCCCGCACGGCGAAGCCGACGACCGCCAGCTGATCGCTCGCCTGACAGTCCAGGATCGCCGCCCCGCGCCATGCGCAGACGTCGGCCAACACGTGGTATATCGGGAACGGCTCACCGGGAAGGGACGGAAACGCGTCGGTGGCCGAGCCTGCTTGGTGCTCTACGACGCCGCGCCATCCGGTCGTCTCGAAGTAGGTCAGCGACGCGGCGCCAGCCTCGGCCAAGTTCTTCACGCTCCCGAGTGTCCACGCTGCGCCGAAAAGCGACATCTGCCGTGGATCGACCTGGCGTGGCAGCCCGCTCGCGGTGGACGACTCCTCGACCGTGGCCACCGCATTGAAGCGTGGGCGCAGCGTGATCGGCGTGACTGCGATCGGCGTCTGCTCCGAGAACGCACGCGCCGAGCGCACGGTCTCGTACTGTGCCGCGAGCGATTCCACGAGTGAGAGTTCGTCGAACGCGTGAATCTGCGGGTTGATCGAGTACGCGACGACGTCTAGGCGCTCCGGATCCGGCCGATGGCGGTTCAGCTCGTTGAAGTAGATATTCGTCCCCCCGCCTACGGGGATCCCGGTTAGCCGGGATCGGACGATCTCCACCTGGTCGAGCGGCGTCACCTCGGCATCGTCGTCAAAGACCAGGACGCGATCGGTCCGGACGTCCGAGCGCAGAAGCACCTCGATCACGTCGCTGACGAACGAGTCGTCGCCGTTGATGAAGAGCGCAAGCTCGAGAGCCGCGCCGAGCGCTCGTGCCTCGCCGAGTCCATACTCGAACGCCCCCGTGTCACTCGGGCGGACGTCGACCCGCAGGTGCGCCGGTCCGAGGGCGCGAAGCAGCGCCGTATGCCGGTCGGTGGGCGGCTCGCGATGGCTGGCGCTACCGAGACCCACCGGCGGCACGACGCTCCCGATCGGCCCACCAACGCGGAGCACCAGGGGCTCGGCGCGGCGCGGTACCCTGGTGGCGCCCGCTACGCGAAAGGTCAGCTTCTGTCGGATACGACCACCCGGCTGGATTGTGTGGTTGTAGCGAAGGAAGGCGGGAGTACAGGCCGTCTTGAAGGAGCCATCGGTCCAGTTGCGTTGGTCCTCCATCTCGAACAGGTCGCCCTCGAAGTCAAAGCGAATGCGCTCTCCCTGCGGCAGGTCGATCTCGAGCCACTGCACCGGATCGAACAGAGGCAGGTCCCAGCCTTCGTCAGGTAGGCGAATCTGGGGCCCAATAAGGCGCGGGAGCTCTCCGCCGACCGGCGTGCCCGGCGCGACGCCCCGAAATAGCCGGCCTGCGCTTTCGCGTACCGGGTGGTGGAGGCAGAGACCAAGCTTTGCGAATGCGAATGCCGAGTGCGCCGTACCGTCCATCTCGTAGCTTACGGTGCCGTCAGCCGTGCCCTCGATCGTCGCGCTCCAGGAGAAATCGACGTCCCCCTCGGTGTTGCGGGCGTCAAAGCTGACCCGAAATGCACCGTCGGCCTCCTCGACCGCGGGCTCGCCAACAACGACCGGAAGCGTGTTCCAGTTCAGGTCTCGGACCGCCATGTAGACCCGCCGAACGACTTCGTTCCTTGCCGTTCGCACATACCGCAGATCGGGACCGTGTAGCTCGGCAAGCAGCGGCCCGGCCCGCAGAATCCGCGGCTCGAGCGGCGGCTCGCGGCGCCCATACCAGACCTGATGCGCGGACCGATTCGACGCGCTCATGACAGTCGGGCTTGTTGGCTTCGGCTCGGTCGCGGTGCCGCTAGGGTCATGCGCTGGCGACTGCGTGGCCACACCACCGATGGTAACTGGCTTATCCTGTGGCTGTCAACTGTTGTATGTCGTCTGGAGTGCGGGCCCAGCAGACGCGGCAATCTACGCACAACAGCCCACGCGGAGCCGGGCAATCGCCGATACTTCCACATGAGTGACGGGGGTCGCGACGGTCATTATCGCGCCGAAGCGCAGCCATCGGCGTAATCTAGCCTCGGTCGCTACCAACTGTTAGCTGTCTGATCGCAACACTCGGAGGATAGGGATGCCGCGGCTCGGATCCAAACCCCACGGAAGCCGGGCTCGACGACGTAGGCCACGGCCGCTTCGGTGTCTCGCCGGATCGGGCCCGGACGGTAGCGCAGCGATGCCATCGGCAGAGTATGGCGGCCGGACGATCGACGAAGTGGCGGACGCGGGAGCCACACGCCAGTCATGAGCGTCGGTTCAGCCACGCGTGCCGGCTGGCTCGTGGAGGCGCTCGACGAGCTGCGGACCGTCTGCCAGGAGATCGACCGTCAAGCGCTCGAAGCGCTGAGCGCCGAGCTAGTCGCCGCTCGCCGTGTTGTGACCTATGGGGTGGGTCGCGAGGGCTTGATGATGCGTGCGCTTTGCATGCGCCTGATGCATGCCGGGCTAGAGGCGCACGTCGCGGGCGACATGTCGACCCCCCCAGTGGGCCAAGGCGATCTGCTCGTTGTCAGCGCCGGGCCAGGGGAGTTCTCGACTGTGCTGGCGCTTGTGGACGTGGCTCGAGGCGCAGGCGCCCGCGTGGCTGTAATCACCGCGAGTGCGGACGGTCACGCTGCGCAGCGCGCCGATGTTGTCCTGCGCGTTCCCGCCCGAACCATGGCTGACGACGTCAAGAGTCTTGGAGTGCTTCCCATGGGTTCTGCGTTTGAGGCTGTCGAGTTCCTCCTCTCGGATCTCCTGGCCCTCCGCGTCAGCGAGCTGCGCGGCGAGAGCGTCGAAACCATGCGCTCGAGGCACACAAACCTCGAATAAGGTCGCCCGGAATTGACCCGGCTTCCCTCTGACGCGCTGGCAGGCCTCCGGAGCAGGCGTGCGGCGCGGCGTGCGGAACTTCCAAAGAAGACATACAACAGTTGACAGGCAGCCATAGGCGGGTAACATCGCTAGTGTGGTCGCACAATCGCCCGGCGCACGACCCCTCGAGGCACCGCGACCGAGCCGACGCCAAAAAGCCCGCGTCGAACGCGGTCGAGTGAACGCGACTCTTCCTAGGAACTTCGATGCCTATACGTGACGACCAGCGGGTCACCTTGGACTCAGGCACGGCGAGCGCACCGCTGCCGATCAGCCAGATCGCGATCGTCGTCCGCGACATAGACGATGCTCTCGAGAAATACACTCGTTTCCTCGGCTGGGGACCGTGGAGCGTCTACGAGCATAAGCCGCCGTCGCTTCATGACACTTTCCTCCACGGCGAGCCAACGAGCTACACGATGATCGGCGCGGAGACCCACGTGGGGCCAATCGTCGTCGAGCTTCTTCAGCCGGCGGAGGGGCCCTCGATCTATAAGGAGTGGCTAGATGACCACGGCGAGGGACTACACCACATTGCCGTGATGCGGCCCACCATCAAGGAGTCGGAGGAAACAAGGCGTCATTTCGAGCAGCTCGGTGCTGCCGTGCTGATGGAAGGTCGCCTGGGCAAGACCATCCACTTCTTCTACCTTGACACCGAGCCGCTGCTGAAGGTCATCTTCGAATCGGGCACCGGCCACGCGGTCGACCTTGAGCCCGTTCGAACCTACCCCGCGCATTAGCGAAGCGCCCGTGCACGTCGTTCGCGACTTGTTCATGTGCGATGAACTCAGTGATCTCGGCGCAGGCGAGCCCCGAAAGAAACTACCCCCTCATGGGGTCCGTAGATGAAGCTTGGGATCAACCTTTATCTCTGGACAGACCACATGCACGATGGCTTGTTGCCTGTACTGGAATCGTTGAAGGCGATGGGCTACGACGGGGTCGAGGTGCCGATCTTCGAGCTCGACGAAGCGAATTGGGAACTCTGGGCACGCCGTCTCGACGAACTAGGACTCGAGCGGACCGCCAACACGGTGATCGCGCCTGAGCACAACCCAGTTAGCCCCGAACGGAGGGTGCGGGAGGCCGCATACCAGCATATGCAGGCGGTGGTCGACTGCTGTGCCTCGGTCGGCTCATCGATCCTCTGCGGCCCTCATCAGGTGGCACTAGGTTGCTTCACAGGAGCTGGTCCCACCGACGAGGAATGGAAGCGCAGCGTTGAGCACTTGCGACGCGTGGCCGAGTACGCTGCTGGTGCGGCCGTGGTGCTGGCGGAAGAGGTCGTCAACCGCTTCGAGCTGTACCACCTAAACACGCTCGATCAGGCGATTCAATTCGTCGACGAGGTGGGACATCCCAACTGCCGGATCCACCTGGATACGTTCCACGCCCACATCGAGGAGAAGCATCCGGCCGATGCGATCCGCCGCGCAGGGAGTCGGATCGCTCACGTTCACATATCGGAAAACGACCGCGGCGTGCCGGGAACCGGTGCCGTGGCTTGGGACTCAACGTTCGATGCGCTTCGGGCCGTCGGCTATGACGGCTGGCTGACCGTTGAGGCGTTCGGCAACGCCCTGCCGAATCTTGTCGCCGCCACCAAAATCTGGCGGCAGCTTTTCGACAGCGAAGAGCAGCTGGCTGCTGACGCGCACCGCTTCCTCAGGAGCCGCTGGAGTGAGACGTCGCCTTGACGGTGTGCCCCCTGGATGGCTACGAGAACTTGTACATGTCCTCCGAGCGCGCTCCGCCGTCCGGCCCAGCCGGGCGGCGCGTACTCGTGATGGACGAGGTGCTAGGCACGGCGGATATCTCGCGCGCGGCGCAAGACCGCGCGCGGCAAGCCTACGGCGCAGCGATCGGGAGGCACCGACACGACGTTGTGACCCCGGCATTGATCCTCGATCTCCCGGCTGCGTGCCGAAACATCGCCACGATGGCGGACCGCCTCCGCACCATGCCCGCCAAGATCCGGCCGCACATCAAGGTCCACAAGAGCCCTCAGCTGGCGCATATGCAGGTTCAAGCGGGAGCAATCGGCGTTTCGACTGCGACCGTCTGGGAAGCGATCGTCATGGTCCGCTCCGGCCTCGACAGCGTGTTCGTGGTGAATACGGTCTCCGGTCGTGAAAAGATCGCAGCGCTGACGACGCTCGCGCGCGAAGCCGACGTGATGATTGCTGTGGACGGAGCCCAGAACGCTTCTGACCTCGCGGCCGCAGCCGGGGCTGCCGGAAGCACGCTCGGCGTCCTGATCGAGGTCGACACGGGCATGGACCGCGCCGGGGTGCGTACTCCCGAGCAGGGGGTGGGGCTCGCCCGGGTGATTTCGCAACTAGACGGACTGCGGTTTCTCGGCGTCACAGGATACGAGGGACACTGCTCGCTAACGCCTGAACGCCAACTTCGCCATCAGCGCCAGCGAGCAGCTATGACATTGCTCGTTGAGGTCGCAGACGCGATCCTCGCCGCCGGGTTGCCGTGTCCGATCGTGTCGGCAGGAGGCACCGCGACCTGGGACTGGACCGCGTCGCACCCCCGGGTCACCGAGATCCAGGCGGGTTCATATGTGCTGATGGACAAATTGCACAGCTCCATGGTCAATGACTTCGAGCACGCGGTCACCGTGCTTGCCACCGTGATCAGCCGGCCGACGGAGCGCGTCATCATCGACGCTGGTAACAAGTCGATGGGAGCCCCTTCCCTGGCGACGATCAGGGGACACGACCTGCCCGTCCTGCGATTCGACGAGGAGCACGGAATTTTCATCGCCACAACGGATTGCCCTCTCCAGGTCGGGGATGTCGTCGAGCTGGTACCAGGCTACGCCCCTGGCACTGTCAACTGGTACGACGCCTACCACGTAGTTGAGAACGATCGGGTGATCGACATCTGGCCCGTGATTCCTAGGGGCCCAGGCCACGGAGGGTTGCTCGTACCAGGTCGTTAGGCAGGTTCGCCGGCCGGCGTGGTGGTAGCCCGCGGGCTACGGCATCGGCCCGGCGCTGTCGGAGGCATGCGCCCACCGGGGTCCCGGGTAACCGTAGCCCTAGCCTGGTGGCTACCGAGGCCGGGATCGCCCAATGCAGACGCTATTGAATCCCGTGACCGGCTCCGCGGGGTCCTAGCTCCCTCGCCAGCACGATGACGACGCCCATTGGTCGGGCGCGACTTCGTGTTCCACAGCACGCCACGCAGTTCGTGCCGGCTACTGAGCGCGAACGCCTGCCGGCCGGTGAACGATGGCCGAATCTGGTTGGATTACAGGACCTTTCGTTAGTGGGCGGTGCTGGGCTCGAACCAGCGACCTCCGGCTGGTGAGGGGCACGCACGCCGTTGCGCTCTGTTGAGGTTTGTTGTCTCGGCCAGCTAGTTCGGGGGCGAATCGTGCTCCTACGTAAGAGTCCGCTGCCCCCTCCGGCGACCTGCCGCTTCCACGCCGCTTCCACGCGTTGTCCGCCGGCTGGGAGCAGAGGTCCCGCCGAGGATGCGATCTCAAGCCGCGCGCTCCGCATCCTCCTGGAGCTGCTCGTCAACCAGTCGGACAACGTCAGGCCATGTCCAGAGATGACGGAGGTGCCGCATCAAGCCGGTCACCTCGGCCAGCGAGAGTGCGCAACTTCGAGCATGACTTAGCGACTCCAAAAGCGATGCCCTCCGCTGGGCAACCGACAAGCCCGACGCATGGCGCAGATCAGACTCGACAACCCACGCGTTGTGGGTGACTGTCCCGGCGAGCCTTTCATGTTCGGACATTGCTTGAGCGCATGTCGGGCAGAGACACGGCTGTAGGCTGGCGGAGCGCATCAATTCCCGGGCTAGAGAGTGCGGCAGGGAGCACAGAAGCTCGGGAACCTCCCACCGCGGCGGATGGTGACCCGGGCCGCGATGTCCAGTTCCTTGCTCCGCGAGGCTGAAGTGCTCAAGCCGCCCGAGGCCGATCTCGACTCCGTCGGCGCCAAGCGCTAGCCACAGCCGTCGGCTAGGACCAGCGCGGCCGACGAGAACCGGTGCGCCGCGCGCGCGCAGGCGATTAATGAGCCGTGCGGCGGCGAGCATGGTCGCGGGCATGCTGTTGGCTCGGACGGCATCGAACAGCAACAGCCAGCACTGCGGAGCGCTGGTGCCCAGGGCTTGGACGAGCGCCATCTGCTCCGCTTCTGCGCGGAACCTCGCGATGTGGCAGACCACAGGTGCAATCACTGGCGCATCTCCCCACGCCGAACTGGCCAGGATCGAGCCACTGAGCAACGGTCCGATCGCGTTGATCGCGGGATCAGCGGGATCTCGCACGGCCACTGCGGCTGCGAATACCACGCCGGCGGCGGCTAGGTGTTGCTCCTCCACCACGCGCTCGGAGATGTCACGACTTCGCGCGACCAGATCCGACGGCGTCCACGGCCCATTGCCGTCCGGAGGCCTGTAACTCAGCTTGCGCATCCCAGGGCGCGCCTCGTAGCCAGGAAGGGCCATACGGTGAAGAACCGGGTCCGTAGCGAACGGGACACTGTGCCGCGCGGACAGGATGCGGGCGTCGCTGATGACCGAGAAGTCAGTCAGACTCACTGCAAGAGCCGCAGGGCGTAGCACGTCAAGAGCCGAGCCGATCGCATCGATGTCGCTGCGTCCGGCTCGCACAACGAGCAGCGGCAGTCCGCTGCCCCGCAAGTCTGGCGCCGGACGTGCGCTCGTTGAGTCGCTTGCCGGTCTGCGATAGAGAGGCAAGAGGCGCAATGGCTCGTCGGCTAAGGAGCGCTGTGTGCTGGGTCAACGTTGTCTATAGCGGGCACCAGTCACCTGATGGTCGTGCGTAATCTCAACGGTACGCGGCGACGCGGACGCCGCAGACCCGCGAGACCCCGGAATGCGAGGCGGCGCCTCGGAGCCGCTTACGCGGAGCTGGGCGCCTGAGCGCGACCAAGCCCGACCAGGACGGCCACCGACTGCTCGACGTCGTCGGGACTGACGTTCCAGCCGAAACCTCTCGCCAGCCCCGGAATCGTGCTGGCACTCACTTCCCCGCCCTCCTGGCTTGCGATGTAGTCGACCTTCGCGGCGAGTGACAGCGGGTGTTGTGCCCAGCCAGGTACGAGCTTGCCGAGCCGCTCGACGATGTTGTCGATATTGGCGGACAGTGTGGGCTGCTCCAGGCGGATTCGGGCTACCTCGGCACGACCTTGGTCGGACAGCGAGTAGTTGAACTTGCGGACATCTGCACCCGACCAACTGTGGAGCGACTCGACGCTCTCGGCGAGGTCTCCCGCGAAAGCGCTGTTCACAAGCGCCGACTCGACGGGCCGACTGTAGGGCCCGTAGTAGTGGGCGTGATGCCCGAGATTCTCGTCGATCGCCAGTCCAGCGAAGTACGTGAGCTTCTGTACGGTCGTGCGAGTTTCGAGCTTGCCACCCGCAGCGTCGACGACGAGCAGCACAACCTCACGGACGGTTAGATGCTCGTCAGTGCTGTCCATAGGAGCTCCTCGGCTCGGCCATCCGGTATGTCATCGCGTTTTGGGAAGTAAAGGGACGCATAGCTCTTTTCGGGTCCGGCCTCTTCGCGAAAAATTTCGCTCTCGCGCTCAAACGTGTCGGGCATCGAGGAGTCGCCATAGCTCAACATGATGTCCTTGGCGTTGATCTCTGAGCCGGGTAGACCGTACGTGGGGTTGGCGGTTTGATCGACGAGCAACGCTACGAGGTGGGGCGGACAGCCCAGCTCCTCGGCGATTTGCGCCTCGAGTCCGGGCACGATCGTGCGCATGCGTTCCGCGTCGAGCAGGCGACCGAGCTTGATGCCAAGTTCTGAGCGCCGCTCGTGGAGCGCCACGCGAGCGTTGCGGCGCAACAGCTTCCGTGACTGAAGCAATTGAGCGAGCTCGCGAGACGCAGTGTCATGCTCCTGCGCAAGCAGACGAGACATGACCTCGCCGTCGGTCTGCGTCAGATAGGAAGCAATGAAGTCCTCGTCAGGTTGCGCCTGGCCGCGTACGACAGGCACATCGTAGGCGGCAACCGGAAGCACACCATCGTCGATTCCCACTGCGAGGGCACGCTCAATCATGATGTCGGTGGCAATGCGGGTCTTGTGGCCGTACACCTGGCGGTGCATGTGGTGGCGAGCGAGCAGCAGCCCTTCGACTGCCCAGACACCTTCAGAATCAAAGCCGAGGTACGACTCGGTGTCACTGGGTCGGATCGTGGTTGCCGTGTCGATCAGACGGTCGAGGTCGTAATGTCCGTAGGCGACGCCAGCGTAGTAGGAGTCCCGCAGCAGGTAGTCGAGCTTGTCGGCATCGGTTGGACCGCTAACGATGTCCGTCAGCACAGACCGTCGTCCGTGTGCGCCGTCCTCAATGAGTTCTGCGGCCGCATCACATAAGGACGCACCGAGAGCGGCTCGGAGTTGCGGATCGGTGCGAATGATCGCGACCGATATCGCCTCATGAACCCCGCCGACGCCGGCACGATCGTCGAGAACCTTCTCCGACACGTGGGAGAACGGTCCGTGACCCACGTCGTGCAGGAGCGCCGCGGCTCGCACAATCTCAGCATCGTCGGCGCCGAGCTCAAGCTCTGTTGCCAAGCGCCGGGCAACATGACATACGCCCAGCGAGTGTTCGAAGCGCGAATGGCGCACGCCTGGATACACCAGGTGCGTCATCGCGAGCTGGCTGATTGACCGAAGGCGCTGCATGCATCCAGCGTCCATGGCCGCTCGCTCGGGCGGCTGCATCTCGATGAGCCCGTGAATTGGGTCGCGAACGCGGAATGGATGCATGAGACCCTTCGGATGTCCCTCGGGATGACGGTCAGCGCGAGCCTACATCGATGACCGCGGCAGGTTGCGCGTGGCAGCCTCCGCTGCGAGCTTGGTCGCAAGCTCCCAGAACTCGCTTTCTTGCTTTCGGTAGCGCCGCGGCTGTCGGCCGCGGCGCGCCCAATTACGGTCTCGTTCGATCACGACCAACAGCCCGGCTGAATGGAGGTGCCGGAGCTCGGTGCCAACTTGAGCGTCGCTCGCCTTGACTTCTCCGACCAGCTGGGCAGCGTAGAGACCGTCGCTGGTAGACCGGGCGACTGCCGCGGCCACCGGCAGACGGTGCTTGGCGCCGAACAGTGCATCGGAGACCGCACGAATGCGCTCGAGGCGGGCTGCGTCTTCCATCGACGCGAGCGATTATCTTTCATCTAATGAAACTTGTAAGTAATGCAAGCCCGGTTGCCGGGCTTGCATCTGGTCCGACGCCGCGGATTCGTCCCGGGGAGCGACCAGCTTGGATCGAGATTCCCCGCGCACTTGCTACGGCGCTCGAGCGGCGAGCTAGCGATGCAAACGTGGGAGTGGATGCGCTGGCAGGCGCTCTCGTGCAGTGGCGACAGGCAACACGTGAGGTCGCCCGATGCGGGGTGGATATCGCCGAGATACGCGCGGTCGTTGACGAGGAACTGGGCGAGGCGCGACTCGCACCGACCCCGGAGCTGCGCAGATGGGAAGCAGCATTGAGTGACGGGCACGATTGTCCGACGGACCTGCCGGAGATCTGTTTACCGGCTCGGCTGTTGGTGGGGAGGCGGGCGGAGCTATGCCGCCTGCTGGACGGGTCGGGTGAGGACCTTGCCGCCGTGCGCGCTGAGCGTCTCGCTGCCCGGAGGGGCGTGAGCATCGATGCCCTCGTGCCGACGCTCGCGCTGCGCCTATTGGCAGGTGACGCCAGATAGCGCGCGGCATCCTCCGAGCCGAGCGGCGACTCCAGGACCCCCAAGCAGTCCGACAGCCATCGGCGGCCCAGGCGGAGCCTAGTGGTGTGCTTGCTCAGCTTGTACCGGTCCGCCGCTTTCCAATACTGACCACATCACCACGCCCACGCTCAGTGCCCAAGTTCTCGGCGTCCTCCAAGACTCTGCCGTAGCGCGCTTCCATTCGGGCGCGTCGCCGCGCGGTGCGCTCCGCTGTCTTGATCTCCTGCACGTAGATCGCGCGGGTGACAACGCTGCTCTTGTGGCCGAGTTGCCAGGAAACCTCTTCGGCGGACTCGCCCGCAGCGATCGCGTCGCTCGCCGCCGAGTGCCTGAAGCCGTGAAAGCTCGGCACCGAGCCACTTGGCACATGCTTGGCCTGGCCGTCGTCGTCCTGCTCGTGGAGTGCAGGGAACGTGGGCCGTCCCTGCTCGTCCCGGGCCTGCTCCTGAGCACGCCGCAGTGCGCGCATAACGTTGCGTTGTCCAAGTGCTCTCCCTGAGCGCGTCGCGAACACGAACGCCCGTTGGGTGCTGTCCGCGCTCGCCAGCCGGAGCCGAACGAGCATCGCCCCTAGTTGACGCGGCAACTCCACAGTTCGCCGAGACTCGCCGGTCTTAAGCGGCTGGCGCATTCCGGCGCGATCGACCTGCGCCTCGAACCTGACCTCCGCACTGTCGAGATCGTGCAGGCGGACGTCGGCCCATACAAGCCCGAGACACTCACTCAAACGCGCCCCGGTCACTGACGCGAGAGCGAAGAGCGTGCGGTACGGCTCGCTGGAAGCAGCGAGAGTCTGCGCCAGCTCGTCGCCTAAGTAGATGCGCCGCCGCGTCGATTCCGACGTCTTGGGCCGCTCGCCGTCCTCGAGTTCGCCGACTGGGTTCTCGCCGTGCCAGCTCATGCGTCGACGGGCGAACGCAAACACGCGGCCGGCCGCCTTCACGATGCCTGAGATCGTCCATTCTGCCTTTCCCTCGATGCGCAGCTCGCGGATGAGGACGGCGACGTCGTCGACTGTGATCGCGTCGAGACGCCGCCGGCCCCACCGTGGGCGAAGGTGGGTCTCGATCGCGTTGCGGTAGATCGCGCGCGTCGCAGGACGCAGATCAGCTACCTGCCCGGCAAGCCAAGCGTCCGCGGCTTCACCGAACCGCAGCCGCGGGTTCGGCTGGACGCGCTCGCCGCGTCCCCTGCGACCAAGCAGGTCGTCGCGTGCCGCACGGGCCGCGGTGATCCCGCCTTCGACTGTACGCCAACGCTGCCGGCCGGCCGAGTCGCGATAGCCGACTTCGAACCTGCCGCCGGGTCGCTGATAGATGTTGCGCTCAACGCGGACGCGTCGAGCACTACCGTTAGTGCCGTTCATGGAGCAGTACCTCCGTGGGCCACGCCCCCGGCTGTTGACGCAGCGCGGGGGCACTTTTGAATGTAGGCGCAATCTTACGCCGTTGCGTCCCCCTCGCCAAGCGCCGTGATCTCCTGCTGATAGAGCAGGAGATCACGCCAGATGCGCTGTGCCTATGGGGCGTTGCGGGCATGTGGAAGCACGTTGGAAGCAACCGACCGGCCACCGCGCCGCCAGCGATCGAGATCCTGGGGACAGAACCACAGCTTGCAGCCCGGACCGTCCTGTTCGAATGGCATCTCGCGCGCTGCGCTGAGCTTGTGTAGCGCGTTGATCGAAATGCCGAGGTAGTCGGCGGCGCCGTGCGCGTCCATCCACCGGTCGGCCTCCACGACGATCGTCGTGTCGAGCTCGAGCAGCACGCGTAACTGCTCACGCTCGGAGTCGCTCATCGCTCGCACTCCTTCCAGCACGAGGGCTGCGCTGAGCGCCGTCATATCGATGCTCCGGCGCCCGGGGTGCGGTTCTGTGCGGTTTCGTTCGGCCGCGCGGCTTCTCGGTCGAGCGCGGGATCAGCGGGCGTCTCAACCGCACTCCGGAGGCGACTCGCAGCAGCGCGGCACGGGCCGCCGCAGTAGATCGCCTGGCGACGGTAGTCGGTGATCGACACGCCGCACCTGGCGCACGTGCGAGACGCTTGGGCTAGCGGCTCCCGCGCGACCGTCGACTGGCGCGTGCTGCTGGCTTCATCGAGACCGGTCGAAGTCATACCGACATCGTCGAGATGCCCGTCTCGATATCTGGCGAGATAAGCGGGTGGGTGCAGTCGCTAAGGGGCTACCGCCGTCTCGAGGTCACGGTCTCCGAGCTCTTCCACGACTCCGAGAGAGCGAGCTGGCTGGTGCGTTGATCAGCTTTAGGTGTCGATCGGGATCCGATCGAGCACGGCATGCAGGCGCTCGCGGTTGGCGGCGTCGGCGTCAGGTCGTGGAGGAGCTGTAGAGGCCGCGCATCGCGTTCTCGCGCTCTGACCACTCGCCAAAGGTTTCATGCGGGACCTTGGCGGCGAAGCGCATTAGATCGCGCATGCGCTTGGTTGCGGCCGCGCCTTTGCCAGCTGCCACCTCCCACGGCGCATGCTCCCCGCAACACCAGTACCGTCCCGCCGAGCGATTTCGGTGCTCACCGCGGTATACGGGCTCGCCGACCCGGTCGCCTGCCGGCTCGTCGCAGCCCTGCCGCAGGCACCGGCCGCTGAGGGCCTGTTCCAGTAGCTCGAGCGTCTCTGCGTAGTCGAGCATGCGCATGTGGCGGCGTCGCTTGCTGCCCGTCGGACTGACGATTGGTCGTCTATTCATGAGGTCCTGGCGGACGAGCGCTCGGACTTCGGGGTCGTTGAGGTCGACCGGCGCACACTTGCCCGGCTGATCGTGCGCCTCTCGATAGAGCAGGCACTGGCCGGCGAATTCGATGTGGTCGGCGATCAGTCTTCGCCCCGCGCCCTCGAGCGGCAGCAGCTTGGCCGCCTCGCCCAGCGACCGAGCGCCACCGAGGTGTGCGGCCACGGCCTGCCAGAACCGATCGCTTCGCCCGAGCAGCCTCGCTACCGCGCTGGCGACCTGCCCATCGTCGAACTGCTTCCAGTCATCCACGGTTATCCCGTGAGTTATCGGCTGCTGCGCCTGAACGATCAATGGCATGACCGATACAGCGTCGAGCAGGTCCGCCGAGTTCGCGGACGGCCCGGAGGTCGCCCCGAGCTAGCTGCCTCCCAAAACCACCCGCGAAGGGCAGCGAGGGCGAAGACCGCCCGCCCAGGGCAAGGGATCCAAGACCACGGCAGTGACAACGCCAGACGAGCAGCACGTCGAAGGCGGCTCCCGGACCGGTCAAGGAGAACTCGGGTTGCCGGGCGCCGCTTGCTGATCCCATCAGGTGCTGGCAATGCAGCGCTTCGAACGTCGCCGGCAGATGCCGGGGAAAGGTCAACTATTGGTGGAAGAGGGCTGAATCGCCCGACCTCGCCGCGCAGTCGGAGCTGGTCAACGGCCCGAGCGCCCCAGCCTAAACAATAAGCTCGAGCGCGCGCAGGATCGCGGCTGAGCGGCGGACACACCGGCAAACTAAGCTGCCCTCGCGAAGACCTTGCGGTCAATCAACCCCACTGATCGACCATTGCCACAGTCTGAATGCCGTCCAGAAAATACTCGCCGGAGGACGGCAAATCCCGCCACAGGTAAAACGGCAGTTTTTTACTCGCCCGCGCGCGCGCTCGCGCGACCGGCGCTTTTCCAGAGGTTGCTTGAGTGATTTCGCCCAACAAAATCCGGGCCTCCGCAGTCAGTGCGCTGCACTGCTGCAAGACAAAGCGGATAGAGGAGGAAAGGAGAGCCTCAGAAAAGCCGCGGGCTCGTGAACCTTCCAGCCATCCCTGACGGCTAGAGGACCGCCAGGGGGTTGACCGGCGAGCCGGACCCGCCCTTGACCCTCAGTGGCGCGACGATCAGCTGAAACTCCCAGCGTCTCTCCTCGGCGCAGGCGAGGGCGAGCGGCTCCAGCAGAGCGTTGTCAACGAGGGCTACACCGAGCGCCCAGATTGCCGCGTGGACGGCGAAGGCGAGATCGAACCCGTTCGGCCGCAAATCCATCATGTCCCACACTAGGAGGGCAGCGTCTACCTCGCGCAGGAACGGCAGACAGGACACATGGAGGCCTGGCCGCGTTGACGTCTCGACCTCCAGGCTGCCAGCACCCCATGGCGTGTTTACGGCGCTGAAGCGCTCGCGTCCAGAGTACACAACGACTGCGTCGCCGGGCTCAATCTCAACGCCGGTGGCGGCCGCAACGGCGGCGAGCTCGTCGCCCGTCACCGGTTCCTCTGGCGTTACATATGGCACACCACGATGGCGGGGGACATCGAGCAGCACGCCGCGCGTGACGATGCCATCGCCGAGCGTGTCGATGTCGGCGAAGCGCGAGCCGTTCTCCTGGCCAACCTCCCGGTCGGGGTCGCGGCCATTCCACATGCCGTCCTCGTCCCAGACATGGCACAGTGCGTCGATGTGGGTCGATGCCGTCCCGTGGTAATCGATCCCGAGGCGGTCCACGACAGATCCAGCTGTCGGGCCGCGCTCGATGCGCTTGACGATACGCTCGGCCGGGATGGGGTTGTCTGGCGCCGGCTGGAGCGGGAACGGACGGCTGAGCGACACAATTCGCCCGCTGCGCACGAGCGATACCGCACGACGTCGCTTCTCGGCGGTTATTAGGTTCAGCGCGCCGAGCTGGTCATCGGGGCCCCAGCGGCCCCAGTTGCGATCGGCGCGCAAGAAGCGCCAGACGTCGGCTTTGTCGGTGAACTCGCGCATGTCGCTCACTCGCCTAGGAACGTTGGCTCTCGCTTCTCAATGAACGCGCTGACCGCCTCCTTGAAGTCCTTGGTCAGATGCAGGTGCGGATCCTCGAGCGCCTCCGTCTCGCCCTCGGTCCGCTGCATCCAGATGCGCCGCACCCGGACGAGGGCGCGCACAGCGAGCGGCGGGTTCTCCAGAATCGCCTCGGCCAGCGCCTCAGCCGCCTCGACGTGTGAGTTCACTGTAGCGACTAGGTTGATCACGCCGTGGCGCAGCGCCTCGTCGGCGCCGAAGTAGCGCGACGTCATCGCAGCCTCCAATCCGAATGTGTAGGCGCCCCTCTCGCGCATGAGGGCTAGGTGGTGCAGGCCGTTTAGCCCGCGGCCGACCTCGGTGATCTGGAATTTAGTGTCCTCGGAGGCAACTACGAGGTCGCACTGCAGAGCGATGCTAAACCCGCCGCCGATCGCGTAGCCGTGCACTGCCCCGATGATCGGCTTGTAGTTGACGAAGCGGTGGAACAAGTGCTGGATCACCGCGTTGCGCCCGGAGGTGCCGCCGAGGCGCTCGAGCTCCTCGAGCGGGCGCGCCTGGCGATTGGCAACATCAGCGCCAGCGCAGAACGCGCGGCCCTCGCCCCTGAGGATGGCGACCCAGGCCTCGGTGTCCTGGTCGAACCGCTCGAGCGTGTCGCGCAGACGGATGGTCATCTCGTCCGTGAGTGCGTTGAGCTTCTCGGGGCGTCGTAGGGTGATGTACGCGATCCGGCTCTTGCGCTCGTAGTCGATCAACTCAGCCACGGGCCAACTCCTTCGCGCCGCGCAGGTACACGCCAGTCGGGTCCATCGCGCGGAGGAAGTCCACAGCGGCATTTTCGGGCAGCACCGTGCGCTCCACGTCTGGCCCGATCTCGACCTTGAAGCCGGCGCCGTCGATGACAGCCTGCGAGTCAACGCCCGGGTGGATCGAAGTGACGTACGCGCGCTTCGTCTCAGGATCGAACCGGAAGACCGCGAGGTCGGTGATGATCATCCGCGGGCCGCCACCGATCAGCCCGGATCGTTCGCGCTCGTCGCCACCGCCGAGAAACCCGGGCGACGTGAGGTACTGGACGCGCTCGACCAGCCGCTCCGGCTGGTGCTTGCACATAATCACCGTCGCACGCGCCGATGATGCTATGTCGTTCGCGCCGCCACTGCCGGGCAGGCGCTTGCCAGGATGCCGGTAGTCGCCGCCGATGATCGTGCTGTTGATGTTGCCGAAGACGTCGACTTCGGCAGCTCCGAGGAACCCGAGGTGGATCACCCCGCGCTGGAGCAGGCTCAAAACGTAGTAGAGCCCGCGTACTGACGTCGCGCCGCTCATGAGCCGGAAGTCGCCAACGCCGAGCGCGAGATGGCGCGGTTTGGGGTCGAGGATGCCCGACTCAAAGACGAGGGTCACGCCCGGCGCGTGCGTGGCCTTGGCCAGGTACGCGGCGAGCATCGGCAGGCCCGTGCCGACGAAGACAGCGGTGCCGTCAGCGATCTCGGCAGCCGCTGCGCTCACCATGATCTCCTCAGACGTCACGTTCATGCCCGCCATCCCTCTTCCGTGAGCTCCAGGTGATAGCCGGACTCCGGGTCGACGCGCAGGTCAAGCAGACGTCGCACGCCGAGGCGCTGAAGGTACGCCCGGTGGTTGACCGCGGTCACCTCGGCGAGGTGCTCGGCGAACCGGTCAGGGTCGCGGCTTACAGCGACATACTCCCGTATGTACTCGTAATCGGCGTCGTAGAGTCGGTACATCCCGGTCGGATGGGCGCCATACGGTACCTCGGCGATTTGCGACACGAGCATGCCCGGGACGACCGTATGGTGTGGCGCCGCGCGCAATACCGACGTGTCGACGATCTCCTCGACGGTCGCGAGGACGGTCTTCCCGGCGCCCGCCTGCTCCTCGATCACGGCCGTCGCGCCCTCGACCTGGACGTTGCCCTCACAGTCGCCTCGATGTCCGTGGACGACAACGACGTCCGGCGCGACCGATGGGAGGAGGACGACCGGGCCACCGCCGAACGGCGGGTCGTACGTGTGATGCTTGACACGCTGCTCACCGTCACCCGCGAGTAGGTCCGAGGCAATGAGAGATCGCACTGCTGTGAACGGCAGTCCCTGAGCGGCGGCGGCGAACCGGCTTGCAAGCGCGAAGTGGCTGTAGTCCTCGAACTCGACGGTGCCCGACTCGATCGCGCGCGAGAAGTTCCGACACAGGCCGAAGCCCTCGAACATGAAGTTCGAGAAGACCATACGACGCAGGGCGCTCGCGCCGCAAAGCATGTCGGCCGCCCAGGCTTCGGCGACGCCCACGAGCACGAGGTCGTCGACTCCCTGCCGGATGAGCTCGCGAACGAAGGCCATCGGGGTCAGCGAGTGCGCGAAGCCGCTGAACGAAACCGACATCCCGGGCTGGACCACCTCGGCCAGTTCCTCGAGTGACACGACTTTGTTCACCGTACGGGCGCCTTTAGCAGCTTGCCGCTCGGGTCGACGCGCTCGCGGATGGCCGTCAGCTCCGCGTCCGACGGGAGCTCGGTAGCGCGCACATCAGCCGACATCATCAGCTCAAAGCCGGTGGCGTCCACGACCTCCTCCACAGTAACGCCCGGATGCACCGACTCGAGCCGCATGCCCTTCGTCTCCGGGTCGAACCCGAGCACGGCCTTATCGGTGATCACCTTTGCCGGGCCACCGCCGGGCAGCCCGAGCCGTTCTCGCCAGTCACGGCCCTCGCCGTAGCCAGGCGCCGAGACGAAGTCGACGCGCTCGACGAACACGCGCCGCTCGTGCGGGAGGATCACGAATGTTCGCTGCGCGAAGACGGCGTGGTCTGCTTGGGCGATCGGGCCGGTCAGCCGCACGTCGGGCAGCTCGCCACGGCCTATGCGCACGCTGTTGAGATTGCCGAAGCGGTCAATCTGCGCGCCGGAGATGAAGCTACAAGTCATCATCCCGCGGCGGAACACGTCCAGGCAGCGCCCGACCGGCACGCGTGCGGCGCACCGCCAGCGCAGGAGGTCCGGGTCGCCGAGCGTCTCGGGTATCACCGCCACGTCCGGGTCGAACAGCGTCCCGTACTGGAGACTGAAGTCGGAGCCGCGTTCGATCGCTAGCTGCGATGCCACGGTCGGGATGCCAACCGCGTAGATGAACGCGCGGTCGCCGGTGCCAAGTCCGACGAAGCCGTGCTCCTTCTCGCCGAACTGGTGCGAGAGCGCGACCGCCATGACCTCCTCGGTCGTCACGTCGGTCACAGCACGCCTCTATGCGTGGACACGGCCAACAGGCGGTCGAGCCCTACGCGCTCAAGGAACGCGGTGTGGTCGGCCACACCGTGGACCCAGTGATCGAAGAACTCACGCAACCGATCTTGGTCGCCCGAGGCCTCGTAGTAGTCGCCGATGAAGCGTAGGTCGTACGTGTAGCGACTGTCACACGCGCACGGGTACGCGCCGTACGGAGCCTCGACCACACAGGTAACCGCGTCTCGCGGGAGGATCGTGTGCTCTGGTCGCGCCCGGACCGCCTCGTCGCTCACGAGCTGTTCGACCGTCACAATCGTCTTCGTCCCCGCCCAACCGATGTACGCGTCGGCATCGTTGTCGGGCCAGTGCTGGTCATCGAGTTGCACGTTTCCGTGGCGGTCGGCCGCGTGCATATGGACGATCGCGACGTCGGGATTCACCGCCTGTACAGCCGTGTACGGCCGGCCGTCGAACGGACTGGTCACGGTCGAGATGCGCGGATTCGTCGCGGGCACGTCGCTGCCCATGAGGACGCTGCTGGCGATGAACGGCAAGCCGATCGACCCGGCGCGAAACATGTCCAGTGCCGAGATCTCCGAGTGCTCGCGGACCTCAATCTCCCCTGACTCGGCGGCACGCCGGTAGCACCTCGCCAGGCCGAACCCGGAGATGCCAACGAACGACGTCTCAACGATCCGCGCGCAGCCGGCGCCGACGAGCAGGTCGAAGTCGGGGCCGCTGTTCCACCCGATCAGGTGCAGGTCGCGCTTGCCCTGCCGGATGATCTCGTAGACCGCAGCCATCGGATGACGGCGCAGAGTATGGCCCCCGATCGCCACGGTGCTGCCGTTCTCGATCAGCGACACCGCATCGGCGAGCGAGGTCGCCTTCGAGTTCATGCATCCCTCCAGCGAACTATCGCCGACACCACGCCGGACGGCGGGTGCAACAGGAGGTCGCGCATGACGGTGGGCGTCTCGTCAACGAGAACCTCCAGGCCGGCCAGCGCGGCCACCTCGGCGCCGGCGACGAGCCGCAGGACGGATTCGTAGTCAACAAGGTCCATGCCTCCCGGGCACCTAATCGTCACTCGCTTCATGTGCGCGGCATGGAAGTCGAGCATCAGCGGCGCAGCGTAGTAACCCTGCAGGCAGATGCAGCCTTCGCGCGCCACCAGCGGCAGGTAAGCGTCGAGTGCGTCGGTCCGTCCGGTCGCGTCGATCACGACGTCAACGACTCCAGCAGCCTGTTCCCAGCGCATGCGCTCATAACGAGATGCCGGCTCGTCGTTGCGGCCGCGCCACGGACGATTGCCCCAGGCCGTCTCTTCAATCCGGGCGGCGAGGTCCTCGTCAGGCGCGAGCGTCTCGACGCCGGCGATCCGGCCGGCGAGTGCGCGCCGCTCCGGCACGGGGTCGATCGCCCATACCTGGGCGCCCCGCAAACGACAGATGAGTGCGCCGAACTGCCCGATCGCGCCAAGTCCAGCAACGAGCACGCGGGAGCGCGGCCTCACGTTCGACGTCACGACGCCCTGGTACGCGATCGCGCCCAGCGCGCAGATCGCTGCTGTTGTCGAACTCACCGAGTCCGGCAGCACGACGACGTCGGCGTGGTGGACGACAGCGTGCGACGTGTACGCGCCGCCTAGCTCACCGAGCCCGTCCGCAGGGTCGAGCCGCGTGCCCGCCATGCCGACGAACACTCGGTCGCTGGCGCGCACGCCGGAGACGTCGGCGCCGGCCTCGAGCACCCGGCCGACACGAGAGTAGCCGTAGACGAAGGGGTAGCGTGAGTTGACGCCAGCGTACGTACCGGCGACCATGACGCGGTCGGTGCCCTGGCTGATCGCGGTGATCTCGGTCTCGACGAGCACCTCGTCGGGTCGCACCCTTGGGACGGAGATGTCGACCAGTTCGATCCGGTCGCGTCCCGCGAAGACGATCGCACGTCCGCGGCTCACCGCTCGGCCACTCCGTCGCGGAAGTCGATCGCTACCTTGCCTGCGTCGTCGTCGACCATGATGTCGTACGCGTGGGCGAACTCGGCGAACGGGAGCACGTGCGTGAGCGTGGACTTGAGCTGCTGGCGGCCAGTCGAGACGAGGTCAAGCGCTTCGTCGTGGATCCCGGCCTCGTCAGGCTCGACGAAGCGCAGAGACCACGACCGGGGCACTGCGAGTCCCCAGCCCCAATTAAATGTCGCCGACTGCGCGGCCGAAACACCGTACACACCGACGACGCCGTTACGAGCGAGGCACCCTGGGAGGGCCTCCAGAACATTGACGGTCCCAGCGGCTTCGATCACCACGTCGAGACCCTGGCCGTCGGTCAGCTCGCGGACCCGGTCGGCGAGCCGGTCTGCTGGAGCGACGAACGCTTCGTCGGCGCCGAGCGTGCGCGCCCGCGCAAGACGCGCCTCGCGTCGGCCGAGGACGAGCACCTGCGCGGCGCCGTCGAGCCTCGCCGCCTGGACGAACGCGAGACCGGCTGGACCGGTACCGACTACCAGTACCCGGCGCCCGCGCACGTCGCCAAGCTGCCGAAGCGCGCTGAGAGTTTCCTTGAAGACGATGAACGCGCCGGCGTCGACCGGATCGAAGTCTGCCGGCACAACCTTCTGCAGGCGGTCGTACGGGGCGATCGGGCCGGCACCGTCCTCCTCCTGCGCCCGGACGTCGGTCGCGAGGCCCCACTCGGCGAACCCGCCGAGCATCGACGCGACGTCACCAATGCGCTCGCCGGGCCGCGCGGCCGCGGTGCGTAGGACAAGGTCACCCGGCTTCAGGTGCCGGACGCGGTCGCCAGCCTCGACCACCTCGCCGATCGACTCGTGGCCGAGAATCGCCGGGTAATCGCTACGGTAAAAGGTGCCCTCGACGATGTGGCGGTCGGTCCCACAAAGGCCACCGGCAAGAGTCCGGACGCGCACCTGATGAGGGCCCGGATCGGGCATAGGGACGTCGCGCAAATCGACACGGCTCGGCTGGCTGACGACAACGGCCTTCACGCGGCTATGGCACTAGGAGCGGGTGCGTCCAGGCGTTGACGGCAGGGTCGATACGGGCGTCGACAAGCCCAGGCGCGCCGGACGCGAAGATCGCACGCACCGCCAACGCGAGCTCCTCACCGGTCTCGGCGCGGTGCGATGCGATGCCGAACCCGCGCGCCACGGCCGCATAGTCGACGTCGACGAAGTCGACCCCGATGAGGCGGTCTCCGTAGTGGACGAGCTCCTCTTGGCGGATGTTGCCGTAGCCGCGGTCGTTGACGACGACGATGCAGACCGCGAGCTCCTCGCGCACGACTGTCTCGAGTTCGCCCATCGTCATGCCCAGGGCGCCGTCGCCGACGAGCGCGACGACGGGCCGCTCAGGCGAGATGATCTTCGCGGCGATCGCCGCTGGCACCGCGAAGCCCATATTGCCGAAGCCGACGGGCTTGATGTAGCTGCCGGCCCGCTCGACGTGCCAAAAGTGTGTCCAAACGCCTGGGTTGCCGGCGTCTACGGCGAGGACGGCGTCCGCAGGTATCTCCTGGCGTAACGCCTTGACGAGTGCAGTCGGCGCCATTGGCGCCGAGATCATGTCGACTGTGTTCGCCTCTGACCACCACAACGCCTTGGCGGCGACCAGCTGCTGGAGTCGGGTTGCGCGGTCGACAGCGTGGGCGGCGCCGTCGGCCGCAGCCGCAAGTGCCGCCTTTAGCTGCCCAAGTACCGCCAGCGCGTCGCCGCAGACCGAGAAGGTCTGGTCGGGATAGTTGGTGCCGAGCACGTTCGGATCGGCGTCCACCTGGATGATCGTGTCGGGCAGGTCGAGTTGCCAGCGGCTAGTCGAGATCGCGTTGAGGCTGTTGCCGACAGCGAGCAGTAGGTCGCTGTCGTCGATCACCTGGCGACTCAGGGTCGTACCCATGCGGCTCAGTGGCCCGAAGACGTTGGGATGGCCGGTCTCGACGGCGCCGAGCGAGTTGAACGTCGTGATCACTGGCGCGTGGAGCATCTCCGCCAACTCGAGCGCCGCGGACCCGGCCCCGGAGAGCTGGACGCCGTTGCCGACCCAGACCACCGGGCTGCGCGCGCCGTGCAGCAGCGCGGCCGCACCGGAGATGACCTCAGGATCGGCGTGCGGCCGCTGGCGCCGCGCGCGGAAACCTCGCGACGTATTGTCGACGCCTCGCGTGCCGAGGTCGCCGGCGTCAATCTCCACCCTCGCCTCCAGCGCGTTGCGCGCGAAGTCGACGAGGACCGGGCCTGGGCATCCGGACGTCGCCCGGATGACGGCCTCGCGCACCGCCCGGGGGATCGCTGCCGGCTCGCCAACGTACGTCGCCCACTTCGTGAGCGGCCGGAAAATCGCCACGTGGTCGGCGGCCTGCGCGTCGTCGCGCCCGAGGTCGACGGTCCGGTTGTTGCACGTGATGACGAGCACCGGACTGGAATCCCGAAACGCGCCACCGACCCCGGTGAGCAGGTTCGTGGCTCCGGGGCCAGTGGTCGCCAGGCAGACGCCGACACTGCCGGTCAGCCTGCCGACGGCATCCGCCATGCATGCAGCAGCACCCTCGTGCCTAGTCGTTACAAACTCGATCGTCGGGTCGTCATAGATCGCATCCATGAGCGCTAGCGTCTGGCCGCCTGGGATCCCGAAGACCTGGCGGACCTGGCACGCGCGCAGCGCTTCGACGACGAGTTGTCCACCCGTCACCGTCACCGTTGAAGTCGCCAAATTGATTGTCCCCGCCCGAGGTTTTGTCGTGTGTTTGACGCCTCGAGAACCATGCGTTCCGTGTAATCCGGCGAGGACCCGAGCCGTGAAGTCAGCTAGTTGCCTATACATTTCTTACAATATCATTTCCCCAGACAAGGTCAAGCTGCACCCGAAGGAGCCACATGGCGCAACGCATCGATCTCGCCCCTCTCCTAGAGCCCACTTCGGTGGGGATCGTTGGAGTGTCAACCCGCCCGACCCGCGGCACGAAGGTGCTCGACAACCTCTTGACCTCTGGCTTCAGCGGCCGGATCCACCCCATCAACCCGAAGTACGAAACGATCGCCGGCCTCCCATGCCATCCGTCCCTCGCCGATGTGCCCGAGCCGCTTGACACGCTTGTCGTGGCGATACCGGCCGCCGGAGTGCCCGCACTGCTCCGGGAGGCGTGCACCGCCGGCACGCGTTCAGCGGTGATCCTCTCCAGCGGCTTCGGCGAGGCGCCAGGCGCCGCCGCGCGCCAACTCGACCGACAGCTGCGCGAGATCGTCGCCTCCGGCATGCCGATCTGCGGTCCGAACTGCCTCGGCGTCGTCAACTTCGCGACCGGAGCCACCGTCTTCAGCGGGCCGTTGCCGCAGCCGCGCCTCGCCGGCGCGATCGCGCTCGTCTCGCAGAGTGGCGGACACACCGCGGACATCTCGACCGCCCTGATGGAAGGCCGCGGGCTGGGGCTGCATCACCTCGTCTCGTGCGGCAACCAGGTCGGCGCGCGCGTCGACGATTACCTCGCGTATTGGATCGACGATCCGGCTGTCAGCATCGTTGCCGCCTACGTCGAGGAGCTCCCGCCACGCGAGCGTCTGCTTGAGCTCGGCGCGGCCGCGGCCAAGCGCGAGACATCGATCGTCCTGCTACGCGGCGGCACCTCCCGCGCGGGTCGCGGCGCGGCCGCCGTGCACACCGGATCGAGACCGCACAAAGGACGTGCGGGCTCAGACGCGTTGCGGGACGGAGCGATCATTGAGGCCGAGTCGCTCGACGAGCTGGTCGAGCTCGTCGCGTTGCTGTCGGTGGGCGACCCGCGACGAATCCGCAGCCGCGTCGCGATCGTGTCAGGCGGCGGCGGCGAGACTGTCCTCGGCGCCGACGCGGCCCTGCGCGCGGGCCTGAAGTTGCCGCGTCTAGCCGGTATGACCACCGCGGCGCTGCGGCGCTTGCTCCCTGACTACGCGACACCGCGAAACCCGATCGATCTGACTGGAACGGTCTACGAGGACCCCGCGATCTTCCCTGGGTGTCTCGACGCCGTACTCGCCGACCCGGCCATCGAGCTTGTGCTATGGAAGGAGGCGCTCAAAGCGCCGACCAACGGGCGCTACCCGTGGGTCTCCGGGTTCCTGGACGTCATCGCCGGCCTCCCCGCAGAGCAGCGCTCGCGAATCGTCGCCTACGACGCGATGGCCGGCGGCACGCTGAACACAGCCGCGCTGGCGCGGCTCGGCGAGTTGGGGATCCCAGTGCTAATGGGCTCGGACAACGCGATGCGCGCGGTCGCGAAGGTCGCTTCGCGCAATGTCGGCCTGGGCGAGCTGAACCGCCCGACGCGGTCCCGCACCTAGATCACACCATCGCTCGCGAGCTCCACGATCTCATCGTCCGAGAAGCCGAGCAGCTCGCCGTAGACGTAGCCGTTGTCTTCGCCGTAACACGGGGCCCCGCGGCCGGTCGGGCCTGCGACCGTCACCTTCGCGCCCGACATGCGCACCGGCACCTCGGGGATCGGCCACGTGCCGATCTTCGTACCAGTGACCTCCAGCATCCACGAGAGGTGGCGAAGCTGCGGGTCCCGGTCGACTCGGTCCCCAGCGGTCTGGCACACACCGGCCGGAACTCCCGCCGCCTGTAGCGCCTCCATCGCTCGGTAGGCGTCCTGGTCGATCGTCCATGCCGAGATAACACGGTCGAGTTCTTCCTGGTGGACGAGCCGGTCATCGAGCACCTCGAAGCGGCTATCGCGGAAATCCGGTCGACCGGCGACGTGGCAGAGAGCGTTCCACTCCTCGTCGTCGAAGCAGGCGATCGCAAGCCACGAGTCGGTGCCTGCACACCGGTACGCGCCGTGCGGAGCGGCCGGTTTGTAGGACGAGCGGTTGCCCGAGCGGTGCCAGTGCCGTTTGTTCGCCGACCAGTCAAGGTAGCTCGTGCCGCCGACGAACAGTCCAGCCTCGGACTGTGAAGCGTCAATCCGCTGCCCCTCTCCGGTCGCGTTGCGGTGGTAGAGGGCCGAGATGATCGCGAGCGCAAAGCTGTAGGCGCCGATCCAGTCTAGGTAGGAGTACCCCCAGCCGGCCGGGAGCGCGGGCTCCGGAAGCCCGGACATCTCCGACGTCCCCGCAAACGCAGCAGCCACCGGGCCGACCGTCCGCAAGCGCCCGTAGGTGCCTTCGGAGCCCATGCCGGATTGCTTTGCGTAGATGATGTCGGGTCGAATCGAGCGAAGTACGTCGTATCCGAGGCCCAACTTCTCCAGCACCCCGGGCGAGAACCCTTCAGCCACGATGTCCGACATCTTCACGAGCCGCTTCGCGATCTCGAGTCCGCGCGGATCGCGCACATTGAGCGAGATCCCGAGCTTGCCGGAGTTCTTGTGGTGGAACTGGCCTCCCATATTCTGGAAGTCGTCGCCCATCTCTTCCGCGGTAACGGCCGGGAGAGGGCCGGTTGCCGCGTCGCGCGCGGCGCGGCCGCCAACCGGCGACATCGCGCTGCGCGCCAGCCGCGAGTCGGGGTTGGCCGCCCACTCGACCTTAATCACCTCGGCGCCCAGCGCAGCAAGGAAGCGCGTGCCGCCTGCGGTCGCGAGGAACCAGCTGAAGTCGAAGATGCGTATTCCCGCGAGTGGGAACTGCTCGGCGAACGCCAACGGCCCCGCGGATGGTTCGGGCAAGGCCAAGCGGGAGCGAGAGATCGGAAGGCGCTCGACCGCTGTGGCGTCCTCGTTGAGGACAGGTGCGCGGCGTCCGACGACCCACTCGGTCCGGTCGGAGAGCCATTTGCTGGTGACGTCGGTGAACGACGTCCCGAGTTGGGGGTACTCGATCTCGGCGAACGTGCGGCGCGCGCGCCAGTGGTCGTCGTCGATGTTTTCCTCCGGCCTCCGCAGTGGCGCGACGAGGATGCCCGCATCCTGGGCCTCGCGCCACGGCGCGTTTTCGAACGTGAACTGCCCGAACAGGCGTTGCAGTGCCTCCTGGCACTGCATCGACAGGTCAGTCTGGAACGAGCTGCCCGGGATGTACCGGCCCTTGGGCTTGTCGGACGTCATCTCACCCGTGGACAGCGTGCGCTCGAACTGCGAGCGCAGCGGCTGGTCCACCCCGTAGGGCTCGAGGAAGGCGAGAAGGTCTCCGACTTTCTCCGTGACGACTGGCTGGGCGTGGATCCAGCGGCCGTCCTTCGTGTAGGCGATCGTCGGGACTCGCGACACCGATTCGGCGGCGTGCCAGCAGGTCTGGCGATAGAAGGGGCTGCACCGCATAACCCACGTCATCAGGTCGAGCTCGGTGCACTTGGCAACCGCCTCATGTATCGCGCACGAAAGATGCTGCCCGAGCCCGGTGGCTTGGCGGTGTACGAGCGCGGCGACAATCATCATCACCATTTGCTCGCCCGCGATGTGATACGCGTGCCACATCTGCGGCGCGATCGGCGGCAGGTCGTACTCACCGTCGGGCGTCGGGTGATAGCCGCAGTTCATCATCGGCCCCCCGAGCGCGAGATGAATCAAGTCGGACCCTTTCCAGTCCGCCCACGGACCGCTGTCGCCGAACGGCGTAACCCGCGCGGTGACGAGCCATGGCGCAGCTGTCCGCAGGGACTCGAGCGATAGGCCGAGGCCCGGCAGTTGCTCGCGCGGCGTCGACTCAAGCAGAACGTCGGCGTTCGCCGCCAACTCGCGGAAGGCGTCACGGCCCGCCGCCGACTCTAGGTCGAACGCGACGGAGCGCTTGGCCCGGTTGTAGTGCCAGAAGAAGAGTGAGCCGGACGGGTCCGGACGATCCTGATAAAAGGGGCCGATGCGACGGGTCGAGCCGCCTCCGGGCGGCTCGACCTTAATCACGTCGGCGCCGAGGCCCGCAAGCAGAAGGCCGGCGTACTCGGCCTTTTCGTCGGCGACCTCGATGACGCGCACGCCGTCTAACATCGTTGCAACGCCTGGCAGTTCGGCCATTAATTCCATGCTAGCATCAACTCGTATAGACGACTAGGCTAGCTGTGGGGTTTGAACACATCTGCATCGCTGGAGTCGGCACGAGCGAGGCCTTCGGCTTCGATCTCGGCAAGAGCCCGCTGCGCCTGCAAGTTGAGGCGTTTCGCAGCGCACTCAACGACGCCGGGCTGACGAAATCTGACGTCGACGGCTTCATCACGGCCAAGGGCGCGCCGCGCGGCGTGGACTACGAGGAGTTCGTGCTCGCGGTCGGTATCGATATTCGCTGGGCCACGCAGCTGTGGGCACACGGCCGCTGGGCTACCAACACGGTGCTCGAGGCCGCGATGGTTATCGAGGCCGGACTAGCCGACGTCGTGGCGATCGCCAACACATCGGTGACCGGCCGCGGCTACGGCCGCCACCTCGAGGCGCTCGGCGAGGGTGCCATCCACGAGGGACTGCGTGATATGGGCGGCGGGCACGGCGAGAACGACGTTCACGGTCTCGACACGCCGGGCGCGGCGACCGCTCTCGTCGCGCGCAGCTATATGGAGCGCTACGGTGCCACGTCGGACGAGCTCGCCAAGATCGCGATCGGCATTCGCGCGAACGCGTGCCTGAACCCGATGGCGATGATGCGCGAGAAGCCCCTAACCACCGAAACCTACTACGCGGAGCCGCTGCTCACCGACCCGTTCCGCCGCGCGGACTACTGCCTGGCGAGTGAAGGCGCCACATGCCTAATCCTAGCTCGCAGCGACCGCGCGAGCGACCTCGCCTCCTCGCCGATCCGGATCGCCGCAGGCGAGGGCATCCACGCTAGCCGTGACGACTACGTGATGTTCGCGCGGCCCGGGATGGCCGTCGGTATCAGCCAGGAGGCGCCGTTTGTGGCCGACGGCGCGCGCGGAGTCTTTGCGCGCGCCGGGATCTCCCCAGGCGACGTCGACGCACTTTACGTCTACGACTCCTTCACCAGCAACGTCTGGATGACCCTCGAACGCTTCGGCTTCTGCGGCGAGGGCGAAGCCTGGCAGTACGTCGCCGACAATGGACTGAGCGTCGGGGCACCGTTGCCGGTCAACACCAACGGCGGCCTGCTCTCTGAGGCGCACCTCCTAGGCTACGGCCATCTCGTCGAGATGGTGCGCCAGTTGCGCGGAGAGGCAGGCCCGCGTCAGGTCGAGGGCGCGTCGGTCGTCCAGTGGGCGACCGCACGCGGCGACTCGCTGGTACTCACGCTATGACGATGGATCGCCTCGACGGCATGACCGCGCCGGTCGCCCCGCTGGTCCACCCCGATACCGAGGGTTTCTGGGACGGCCTCGCGGAGGGCGAGCTGTGTGTCCAGGTCTGCTCCGACTGCCAAACGCCGCGGTTTCCATTCGGACCCGTCTGCTTCCGGTGCCTCTCCTACGAGCACACATGGCAACCGGTCGCAGTCGAGGGCACCGTCGTCGCGGCAGTCGTTGTCCATCGCGCCACGGGCGACCAAGTATGGGCCCAGCACACACCGTTCGCCTCAGGCCTGGTTGATATGAAGGACGGTCCGCGCCTGCCAGGCACGATCCGCTGCACGTGCGGCCGTGGCATCGAGCGCGGCGCGGCAGTGCGGGCGATGCTGCTCGAGGCGGCCGGCCGCTCGCCACTCTACGCATTCGTGCACACCTGCATCGACGGCTGAACTCTGATCAGGGCATGTATTCCCCCCCGTTGGCGTGGAGCGTCTGCCCGGTAAGCGCGCCCGCGGCGTCCGACAGCAGGAAGACGATCGCGTCGGCGACCTCGGCAGGGTCGACGAAGCGCCGGATCGGGATCCGCGCTCGGCGGGCGCGTCCCGCAGGGCTGGCGATCACGGCGCGTCCCATGTCCGTATCGGTCGTTCCGGGCGAGACGCAGTTCACACGCACGCCTGACGCGCCGTACGCCAGCGCAAGCGACTTCGTCAGCGCGACGACGCCTGCCTTCGCGACCGCGTAGGGCGCGGCATCCGCCGCGCCGACGTCGGCCAGTCGGGACACGACGTTGACGATCGAGCCATGACCGCGGGCGAGCATGGCGGGCATCACCGTGCGGCACATGAAGACGACCGAGTGCAGGTCGGTGCGCAGGATCTGCTCCCACTCGGCATCGGTCGTTTCGAGAAAGTCGCCGATCATCATCACGGCGGCGGCGTTGACCAGACCGTCGACGCGACCGAAGCGCGCCTCGACCGCAGCGACCATCGCCTCGACTTCGCAAGCGACGGCCAGGTCGCAGCCGAAGGACTCGGCCGTGCCGTCGGCAGCGCGGATCTCCGCAGTCACCTGATCGGCGCCCGCCACGAAGGACCGATAGCCGACGGCGACCGCCGCGCCGGCCCTGGCAGCGGCAACTGCCACCCGCGCGCCGATCCCGCGCGACGCACCGGTGACCAGCACGACACGGCCCGATAGGTCAACGAGCGCCCGGTCGCTCACCGATGTCTCAGAAGATGCACAGGGGGTTGACCGGGGAGCCCGTCGCCTTCGCGATCCGCAGCGCGGCCACGGCGTAGAAGAACTCCCAACGACGTTCGGCGACACAAATCGCGGACAGTTCCTCAACTGCCATGTGGTCAACGAGCACGAGGCCCATCCGCGCAATCCCGACCGCATGCAGCGGGTGCGAATACGCGTCGCCCGACGGCATCTGGTCGATGCAGTCGCCGCCGAAGATTGAGACCTCGCGATCGTAGAGCCACTCGATGCAGCTCTTGCCGAGGCCTGCGCGAATGTCCGGTGGCTGCGGGCCTGTCACGGCCTCACGTGCCTCGAGACCGATCCGGACGAGCAGCGCATCACCACTGCCGACTTTGACGCCGGCCCAGTCCTCCGCGCGCTCGAGATCCTCGGCGGTGACCTCCTCACCTCGCTCCAGCCAAGCACGGTCCTCGCTGCGGGCGATGTCGAGTAGGACCCCGCGAGTAGCGATCCCGTCGGCCAGCGGCATCACCGAACCGAACAACAGCCCGTCGCGCGTGATGACATCGGAGAACGTCCGGTCGTTGTAGGTCCGCCCGTCAAGCGCGTTGTGCGCGAGAGCGTCGATGTGCGTGATCTCGTAGCCGTGGCACTCGATCATCACCGCGTCGGCCGCCGTATCGCGGCTCTGCCTGTAGAGCATGCGGTGGTAGCCGGCAAGCGGCTTGTGCGCCGTCGGCTCCGTTGAGAGCGCGTGGCCGACCGCGACCACGCGGCCCGACCGCACCAGCGCGGCCGCCCTGGCCGTGTGTGCGGGCGTGATGAGGTTGAGGGTGCCCTTCTCGTCATCGTCCCCCCATCGCCCAGCGTTTGAGAAGATCTCGCCGAGCTCAGGCACCGAGCGCGTCTCTGGCAACATCGCGGGTCCTCCTTAGTTGGGCGTCTACCAGCCAGGTGGCGGCGTCCAGTGTCCTACGGGCGACCGCGAGAACTGGATCGGGAATCCGCTTACGTACACGTCGCCGCGCTCGGTCGGGATCCCTCTCAACATGCCGGAGCGCGTGGCCTGTGGGTGCCGGAACGCCTCCTCGAGCGTCAGCACTCGGCTGCCGGGAAGGCGCCACTCGAGGAACACGTCATCCCACTCCAGCGCCGTCTTAGAGCAGAACACCGCCTCGACGATCTCCTCGAGGGCGTCCGCGTTCTCAGTGCGCGCCTCGCCGGTCGCGAAGGCCGGGTCGTCGGCCAGTTCCGGGCGGTCGATCGCAGTGCAGAAATTGGTCCAGAACTGGTCGGTGATACCGGCCGCGTACCAGCGCCCGTCGGACGTGCCATAGACGCCGTACGGTCGGGCGCCACTACCGCCCGCACGCGACTGGGGCCCGAATTCGATGCCAAGGTCGAGTGTCTGCGGCACGCGGTAGGTGTGCAGCGCAATCTGTACGTCGAGCAGCGACACGTCGATGTGGCGCGAAGGGCGCCCGCGCTGGACGTCGCGCAGCGACGCCAGCACAGCGATGGTGCCATAGAGGGCGCCGGCGAGGCCGCCAATCGGGTGGCCCCAGCGCACGGGCGTCTCGCCCGGGATGCCGTTGCCGGTGATGCTGTTCGATCCACCGAGAGCCTGGAGCGTGACGTCGTAGGCGGGCGCGTGGGCCCACGGGCCTGTCGCGCCGAAGCCGGTCGCCGAGCATGTGACGAGGTCCGAGCGTACCGCCGTTAGCTGATCGCGCGATACGCCGAGCCGCGCCTTCACGCCGGGCCGATAGTTGTCGTAGACGACATCCGACTCGGCGACGAGCCCGTAGTAGCGCTCACGATCCTCTTCTGTCTTAAGGTCGAGCTTGATCGCGCGCTTTCCGCGATGCATGCCCCAGCTGAACGCCTCCGTGAGGGTGAAGGCGTCCTCCGGGGCGTCGGCCTCCCGAGGCCGTACCGGCATCGGGCGCTCGACCAGCAGCACGTCGGCTCCGAGGTCGGCGAGGATCTGGGCGGCGAGCGTCTTGCTCGGTTCGTTGCCGTCCATCTCGATGACACGAGTTCCCTCGAGCGGCGCTGCGGGAGTGGCAGCCTTGACGCTCGCGGCGGCGATCGGCTCCCAGCGCAACTCGTCGGTGGCCGACAGCGTCGCAGGCGCAACGTACTCAGAGCAGATGCCCATCGGGTCTGCGGCGACATGCACCGTCTGCGTCGTGCTGTCCACCGTACGGACCATCCGGCGGGCGACAATCTGCGGGTGGTTCAGCGCCTCCTGGATCGTGTTGACCTTGCCGGCAGGTGCGCCGGCAGCGATGAAGACGTTCTCCCACTCCGTGCTCGGACGGGTCCGAAGCACTTCGGCCATGACTTGGTCAACCTCGTCGGCGTGGCGCTTGCGGGCAGACTCGGTGTCGAAGCGGGGGTCCGAGACCAGGTCGGGGCGGCCCATCGCCTCGCAGGCGGCGGCCCAGTGCGGCTGCGCAAAGCCAATCGCGAGCCAGCGGCCGTCGCTGCAGAGGTAGGCGCCATAAGGGGTGGTGCCGGCGCCACCGCGGTGTAGGCCGGCACGCGCCGAAAGGCCAGCGTTGAAGACCTGCGGCACGCGGTACGTGCTTAGCGCAAGCAGGCAGTCGAGCATCGAGACGCTGAGGCGTTGGCCGACCCCGTCGCGCTCGCGGGCCGCGAGCGCAGCGAGCATGCCGATCGCCGCAAAGAGGCCTGCGGCGAGGTCGCCCATCGGGACGCCCCAGCGGCAGGGCGGTACCTCCGGGTCTTCGTGCGGTCCTGTGATGTCGATTGAGCCGCTCGCCGCTTGGGCGATCAGGTCGTACGACGGCATCTGTGCCCACGGGCCGCTGTCGCCGTATCCCGTGATCGAACATGCGATGACTCGTGGGTTTGCCTCCTGGAGGAGGTCAAAACCGAGCCCGAGCCGCTCCAGCGTCCCGGGCCGGAAGTTGTCGAAGACAATGTCGGCGCGAGCGACGAGCTCGAGGAACGCCTCGCGGCCCGCATCGGAACCCACGTCGAGCTCGAGCACGCGCTTGTTACGCGCTGTTGCGTACTCGAAGGCGGCGGGAACGGTCAGCTGACTGGACAGATCGACCGTCTCACCGGGTCGCACAACCCTGACCACGTCGGCGCCAAGGTCAGCGAGAACAGCCGTCGCGACAGGACCGGCGAGAAAGCGGGAGAGGTCGAGAACGCGGACGTCGTCCAAGGGCCCCGTTTGACGAGATCTGTGCGAAGTCACCTAGTTGTCTATAATACTTTCCCGCGGCACGTTGTCAACGACGTCGTGCCGCGGAAGCGCCTCACCGACGGCGTGCCGGGTCAGCGCTGCAGCTCGACCCAGAGCGGAAGGGTCGGACTCATCCAGGATTCCGCGAACTCCACGGAATGGTTCTTATTGTCGCGGGTCAGGCGCTGCGTGAAGAGCAGCGGCTCGCCTACTTGAACGCCAAGGAGCCCGGCCTGCCGCTCAGTCGCGGACCCAGCGGTGATCCGTTGACGGGCGCTCGCAAGCCGAATTCCCAAGTCGCGTTCCAGCGTGTCGTACAGCGAGCCGCCATCGAGCGAGCGACGTGCGAGATCTGGAGCGAGTGCCAGCGGCAGCCAGACGTGCTGAATCGCCACGGCGGTGTCCCCAAGACGGCGCAGCCGTTCGAGGAAAACGGTATGCGCGCCCTCCTCGAGCTGGAGCTGCTCACGCACATAGTCCGGTGGCACCACCGACCGGCGGTCGAGCTCCGCACACGTCGAACGCTGCCCGTTCGCGCGCATGTCCTCGGTGAAGCCGGTCAGCTTGTTGAGCGCACGCCGGGCCTCGCGCTCGCCCAGGACGTAGGTTCCGGAGCCCTGCCGCCGCGTGACGAGCCCTTGGTTGACCAGCCCGTCCATCGCGCGGCGGACGGTCATACGGGTTACGCCGTACCGCTCGGCGACGGCGGCCTCGCTAGGCATCCGGTCCCCTTTCGAGTACTCGCCGGAGGAGATCGACTCGATCATGTCGCGCTGAATACGGTGGTACAGAGGATCCAAGGAGTTCACCTATATAGACGTCTAACTGATAGACCTCTAGGTTACCGTCTAGTATGGCTTTCGCCAGTACACCGCGCAATTCGACGGCCCGGCTCGATCCACGGCTGCATACCTTCGTGCTGGTGCACGGTGGGATGTACGGTGGCTGGGGCTACCGGTGCCTAGCCGAGGTCCTGCGCTCGCGTGGTCACGTGGTCTTCACGCCCACACTCACCGGCTACGGCGACCGTAGTCATCTCGGAACCTCTTTCCCGATCGAGACCTTCGTGGCGGATGTCGCGAACGTCCTCGTCTACGAGGACCTGCACGACGTCGTGCTTGTCGGCCACAGCCAGGCGGGCATTCTGCTGCCACTCGTAGCCAAGGCAGTGACCGAGCGGCTTGCCGCCATCGTCTGGCTGGCCGGTGTAGTGCTCGCCGACGGCGAGCGGCGCATCGACGAAGACGCAGCGGACATGTCGGTAGCAACACGCGCGGCCCGAGCGGAACGAGACCGAGGGGCGCCAATCGAGCGTGTGCGCGAACTCTTCCTGGATTCCGTGCTCCACGACGGGACGCCTGAGCAGCGCGCATGGGTCCTCGAACGTCTCGGCGCGTCGAGCGACGCGATCCGCTCCGAGCCGTCGCGGCTATCGGAGTTTCTCGCCCTCGGGCTCCCGACGGGATACGTGCACGCAACCGACGACCGCTCGTTGTCGCTCGACCTACAACGGCGGTTCGTCGGGCGGCTCCCCGGCTGCCAGGCAGTCGAGGTCGACGCCGGGCACAGCCTCATGATCACCGCACCGGAGGCGACCTCCGTCGCGCTCGAGCGGCTGGCGACCAACCTGAAGACCACATCGTGACGACCGTGCTCGCGATTGACATCGGAACATCGGTGACGCGGGCAAGTGCCGTCACGCTCGACGGAGTCGTCGTGGCGGCGGCGAGCGCACGTTCGGCGGCCTCGGTGGCCGGCAACAAGGCGACCGCTAACACGCATGCCCTCTGGGCGGACCTGTGTGGGCTCATCGCCGACGTCGTCGCGCACGCCGGTCGGCCCCTGGCCGTCGGGGTCGCGGCCCAGCTCGGTACGGTCCTAGCTGACAAGGCCCTCGAACCAGTCGGCGAGGCGCTCCTTTGGCAGGACCGGCGGGCGGCGAGCGAGGCGGCCGAACTCGCCGACTTGCTGACTGGCCGTGCCTATGAGCTCGCCGGACGTGGCTCGGCGGCCGAGCTGACAGCGCCACGGCTGATGTGGATGGCCAGGCACCAGCCGGCGGAGTGGGATCGGGCGCGCTGGTGCCTCTCGCTCAAGGACTACATCGTCGCGCGACTGACCGGCACGGTCGCCACGGACCCGACGAGCGCCTCCTACTCACTCCTCTTTGACGTGCGGCGGCGGATGTGGTCAGACGAGCTCGCCGCGGCCGCCAACGTGCCCGTCGACAGGCTACCGCCAGTACTCGCCGCGTTCGAGGCCTGCGGGACGATCTCCGAGCGCGCCGCAGCGCCTACCGGCCTTGCGCCCGGGATCCCGGTGGCGGTGGGTGGCCCTGATGGCACCGTCGGCGTGCTCGGCGCCGGCGCTGGCGAAGCGGGGATCACCGTCGACGTGGCGGGCACGACCGACGTAATCCTCCACACGACCGACCGTCCCGTGAACGACCCATCGCAGCGCACAGCCCTCAGCGCGTACCTTCTGCCGGGTCTGTGGACCGTGGGCGGACCGACTGGCCTTACCGGAGGCGCCGTGGCGTGGCTGTCGGCGCTGCTCGGGCACTCGTCAGTCGACCGCACCTACCGCGAGCTTGGCGTCGCGCTGGCAACCATCGAGCCGGGCGCCGCGGGTCTAAGCTTCCATACCGCCCTCAGCGGGGAGCGCTTCCCGACGTGGGCGAGCGATCGCGCGGGCTCGCTCTCCGGAATCCGCCCGGAGCACACGCCCGCGCACGTGCTGCGGGCGGCCGAGGAGGGCGCGGCGTTCACGGTGCGTCGTGGGTTGGAGGCGCTCGAGGCACTCGACCTGCCGGTCGGGGAGATCCGCGTCTCGGGCGGGCTCGCCAAAAGCGAGGAGGCGATGCGTCTGCGTGCGAACGCACTCGGCCGAGCGGTCGTCGGCGCCTCAGCGAGCGACGCGACGACGATCGGCTCAGCCGTGCTGGCCGCCATATGTGCGGGCGTGTACGACCGTGCGGACCAGGCAATTGACGCGATGGTGCGAGTCGAACCGGCGGTAGTGCCCGACCCAACCACTACAGCGGCCTATGACGCTGCATACCGGCGCTGGCACGAGGCCGCCCCGACTACCTGATCGCTATGGGGTTCAGCGGCGAACCGACCGCGCCCGTGAACGGCAGCGGCGGGCCGACGAACAGAAACTCGTAGGCCCCATCATGCGCGCACGACTGCGCCAACGCCTCAAGGTCGAACATCTCGCCGATCCACAGTCCTAGGAAGCTAATGAGGACGATGTGCAGCGGCTGGAGGACGTCCGCGGTCTCGTTTGGAAGCACCTCGAACGGCCACGTATCGGTCGCCATCGCCGCGATCTCGCGCTCGGCGATCCATGGCACGCTCTCGAGCCCAAGGCCCGGACATGACCCCCCCACGTAGGAGCCCCACGAGCGACCGTCCTTCGAGTGAGCGAGATGGCCGGTGCGCACGAGCACGATGTCACCGCGACCGACGACGACGCCCTGGGCCTGCTCACAAGCGGTCAGCTCGGCAGTACCGATCGGCTCGCCTGGCTCGAGCCACTCGCGGCCCTGGGCGCGGGGCAGATCGAGCAGGACGCCGCGGCCGACCATCGTGCCGCTCGCGCGACGGACGTCGTTGCGTCGCGCTCCCTTGCTGGTCACGTCGGTCGTTGGAAAGCCGTTGTACATCCGGCCCTCGAAAAAAATATGTGCGAGGGCGTCCCATTGCGTACCGGACTGCAGCGGCATGATGATCAGGTCGTCGGTGGCGCGCAGGTACCGGTCGCTCCCGTCCTTCGTCATCCGATTGTCGCGGAGATACGCGTCGTCGTCGTGGATGTCGCCGCCGTCGCTGATCATCAGGTGGACGGGATTAAAACGTCGCCCGTCGCTGCGACCGATCTGCGGGCCGCGCGAGTCGTAAGGGATCGCGAGCGAGTGGACCTCGCCCTTGACCGGCAGTGCGCAGGCGCGGGCGACGTCCGCCGGCGTCAGGTGGTTGAGGGTGCCGAGCTCGTCGTCAGGGCCCCAGCGGCCCCAGTTGGAGTACTGCGTGGCGAGCGCCCGCACGGTTTCGATGTCCTTCACGCCGTCAGCAGCCTGTGCCACATCCCCTCCTAGAGCAAGCTCGCCATGAATACGGGGCCGCGCTGGCGCAAGTCTTCGGACGAACCCTGCCACGCGATCTGTCCCGCGCGCAGGACGACCGTCCGTAGCGAGTGCGCCAAGGCCATGCTCACATTCTGTTCGGCGATGATCAGCGCGAACCCGAGCTCGTCGTTGAGCGATTGAAGCCGCCCGTACACGTCATCGATGATGTGCGGCGCCAACCCGACCGACGGCTCATCGAGTATGAGCAGCGTCGGACGCTGCAGCAGCGCCATTGAGATCGCGACCATCTTGCGCTCGCCGCCGCTCAGCGTGCCGGCCTTCTGGGCGCGCTTCTCCTCGAGGGCTGGGAACCAGCTCCACACCCGCTCGAACGTCGCCGTCAGGCTGAGCTCCGGTTTGCGGCGCAGCGCGATCCGGGCGATGTCTATGTTTTGCAGCACCGAGAGGTCGCGGAAGCTCCCCTGGTCTTGCGGCACGTAACGGACACCTAGCCGGGCGACCTCCGACGAGCTCTTGCGATCGATGGGGATGCCGTTAAGCTGGATCGAGCCGGTGTTTGCCGAGAGCAGACCGGCGACGGCCTTGATCAGGGTGCTCTTGCCCGAGCCGTTGTGTCCCAGGATCGATACGGGCGAGTCGAGATCGTCCTGCCAACTCAGGTCGTGAATCACGGGCTTGGATTCATAGCCGACGGAGAGCCGATCGATCTCAAGTGCCACTCGTCGTACCTCCCGTCACGGTCTCTTCGATGCGGTCACCTAGGTATAGCCGGGCGAGGTACTCGTCGCCGACGATGTCGGCCGTCGGGCCCTCCGCGATGATCTTGTGATCGGCAAGGAACGCCACCCGGTCGGCGAGGTCCGAAACTACGTCGCGGTTGTGCTCAATGATCCACACTGTCATGCCGTCGTCGCGCGCGGCGCGGATCATGTCGGAGAAGCGTGCTACGGCGGCCGGGTCGAGGCCCGCGCTCGGCTCGTCGAGCAGAAGCACCGATGGCTGCGTGACGATCGCGCGTGCGAGCGCCACACGCTTTTGCTGTCCGAACGACAGGTCCGACGCGCGTTGCTCGGCGTAGTCGGACATCACGACCCGCTCGAGCGCGGCGTCGATCGTGTCGCGTGAACTCTTGGTCGAAGCATGGCGGCCCGCGTGACGTAGGGCAACGACGAGGTTCTCCCGCACCGTCAGGCTGCGGTACAGGCGGACGTCCTGGAAGACACGTGCCACGCCGGCCCGGAAAACGCGCTGCGGCGACCAGCCGGTGGCAACCTGGTCCCCAATGAAGACCTCGCCCGAGTAGGACCGCGCGAAGCCGGTGGCGACGTTGAACAACGTCGACTTGCCAGCGCCGTTGGTCCCGAGCAGAGCCGTTATGCCACCGCGCGGGATCTCCAGCGTGAGCCCTTTGAGGACCGGTACGCCGGAGTACGCGAGGTGGATGTCGCGGACCTGGATCGCTGGTACGGCCAACTCCCCCACCTGTCAGTTTTCCCGCCGCTGGATCGGAGCCCGCCGGGACGGGAAGATCCCTCGCGGCCGGAGGAGTGGGATAAGCACCAGCATAAGCCCGTAGATCACCTGTTGTCCGGGACCGATGTAGTTCGACGGCAGGCTGATCTGCTGGAGACCCTGGGGTACGTACTCGAGCAGCGCGGCGCCCAAGATTACGCCAACCGTCGAGCCGGTACCACCGATGACGACCATGGACAAGAGAAGAATCGAAATCTGGATGTTGAACTCGACTGGGCTCGCGAGCGTGATGAAGCCGACATAGAGCGACCCAACGACGGCGGCCAACGCGCCTGAGGCGACGCACGTCGCTGTTTTGAGCATCCTCGTATGGACTCCATACGCCCGTGCGCCGACCTCATCGTCGCGCGCTGCGCGTAAAGCGAGACCCCACGACGATCGTTCGATGGTCTCGACCACCACGACCGTGATGACCAGTAGGCCGATTGACACGCCAATGAACGCACCGGCGGAGTCGATGGTCCACCCGAAGATCTTTGGGTAAGGAACGCCGTAGATCCCATCAGCTCCACCCGTCAGAGACCATCCGTTCAGAACCGTGGTGCCGATGAGCTGCAGTCCGAACGAAGCGATGATGAGGTAGTCCTCGCTCACGCGTAGCGACACGCCCGCTATGAGTAGGTTGATCAGAGCGGCCAGGGCCATGCCGACAAGCACGGTGACCAGAAATGATGCGCCTGTACGCGTCTCGAGGATCGCCGTCGCGTATGCCCCCACGCCGAAAACGAGGGCGTGTGACACCGAGAAGATCCCGCCCGACCCGAGCAGCAAATTTAGACTTACGGCGAGAGACCCAAAGAGGGCAACCAGGACGACCAGTGTCTGCCAATAGCCCATCAGCGGTCACCGAACGATCCGGGCAGGGTCATACGTGGGCGTGCCAGATACGGGCACCAAACAGGCCCGTTGGGCGGAAGAGGATGACCAAGATAAGAACGCCGAAGGCAAACACCGGCTCCCACTCGGTGCTCCAGATACCGCCGCCCACGCTCTCGAGAACGAGGATCACGACGCATCCGACGATCGCACCGAGCGGCTTGGTGATACCGCCGAGAATCGTGGCGGTCGCGGCGATGAGGACATAATTGAGCGCCGTGTCCGGCGTGAGCCCGGTATCGGCACCAATCGCGACCGCGGTCGGTGCGACGAGCGCGCCGGCGACCGCGAATGCGATGGCGCGCGTACGGTCGACGTCGATCCCGACGACACGGGCGGTCGTCACGTCCTCCGATATGGCTTGCGTCAACCGGCCCGAGCGCGTTCGCAGGAGCCACCATCCGGCGACACCCAGTGCGACGACGCAGACACACGACAGAACAAGCGCAAGAAGGTTTGTGATGACCGGGCCGAATCTGATCACGTGGGAGGCAAGCCCCCAGTTGACGAGGACGCTCTCCTCCGAGTAGAGGATCTGGATGACGCTCGTAACTACGGTTAGCAGGCCGAGCGAGCTGACGAACATGACGGTCGGGCTAACCTTCCGCTTCCGTAAGACGCGGTGGATGCCGACCTCGCAGAGCAGCGTGTATAGCGCCCCGGCGACCATCGCCCCAAGCATCGAGACTATGCGGCCCGTGCCGGCGTTTGCGAGCTCGTAGGCTGCGTAGCCAGACACGAGGAACGCGCCGCCGTAGCCTAGGTACCAGAACCCGCCAGCGCCCACGGTAATGGAGAACCCCATCGCCATCGGCGCGATCAGAACTCCCTGGATCAACCCGAGCACAAGCAGATCGACGAGAAGATCTCCTGTGATCATGTGATGGCCTGATCTGGACTCATGTGCGTGCACTGTCGGGGGGTTACGGCGCGGCGCCGTAACCCCCCGACACGATCGTCGTGCGCTAGTTGGAGCCCACCCTTCGCTAGTGGTGTGAGCCTCCCGCCGACTTGGGGGATCCTCCCACCCAGGCAAGGAAGGTGAATGTGTCATTGACCACCTTCACGAGCTCCAGCGGGATGGTCGCGTCCTGCTGTTTGTTGAATGTGATCTTGGCTCCGCCGACGCCCGGGAAGGGCTGACCCTTGTGGAGCGCGGTCTGGATGTTCTGTCCCGTCGGCTTGAGGTGATGCGCACCCAGATACTTGGCGATGCCACCGACGACGAGCATCGTGTCGAAGTACGAGGTGGTGAACGACGCAGGCTGCGCCGTGGTTGAGTTGGACGCCTTGTCGAAGGCCTTCACGTACGACTTGGTGATGGCGTCCTTGGACGTCAGGTTGAAGCCGGCCGCGGTGAAGACCATGCCGTTCGCGTCTGGACCGGCAACCGTCAGTACCGTCGGCGACTCGATGCCCGAGTTGGAGAAAATCGGGACGTTAAGCCCGCCATCACGGGCGTTCTTGATGAAGGTCGCGCCGTCGGCTCCAGTGTCGAGCAGGTAGATCGCCTGGGGCGCCTGCGACACGAACTTAGCGACCTGCGTCTGATCGTTCGGTGCGCCGACCTCGTTCTCCTGGACCGAAGTGATGTCGCCGCCGAGGTTCTTCCACACCTGCACGAAGGCCTGCGACGCGGGGTTGCCGAAGGTGTCGTCCTGAAACTCCACGCCGACGCTGCGATAGTGCAGGGTCTTGTACATGTAGTCCGCCATTGCCTTGACCTCGAGGAGGTTGTTCGGATAGACGTTCCACAACCACTTCGAGAGGCCGACCAACTGCGGGCCTGACGCGCTCGCGTTGAGGAACACAACGTTGTGCGCCTGCGCTATCGGCAACGACGCCAAGATCACCGGCGTGCTACACGCCATTGTGATATTGACATTCTGGCTGACCAGGCTGTTCATTACCACGACGCCGCTAGTTGGGTTCGCGGCACTGTCCTGCGTGACTACGTTGACCTTGATGCCCTGACTGGCTAGGTACTGCTGGCCAAGCTGGATTCCCAGCTGCATCTCGTCGCCGGCCGAGGCGGCGGAACCGGACAGGCAGAGTGAGGCGCCGACCTTGAGTGTGGGAATGGAGCCGTTCGACTTCGCGTTGGCGCCCGAGGCCAGCGTGGTGAAGGCCACAGCGCCGACAGTCACGGCCACGAGCGTGGTAGCCGTCAAGACTTTCGTACGTCGCACTTCGATGAACCGCTTCATTGAGCCCTCTCCTCCTTCTGATTTGTCTCCTCATGTGCGCGCAGTCGCACGCCAGCGCACTCCCTACGCGATCGGATTAGTCAGTACCAAACCATCTATTCGTCGAGAGCGCTGCCTTTGGAGGTTGCTATCCAGCCTGCGCCAAAACACCAAAGGTTTTGACAGGGACCTCCGGAGTAAATGACTATACATCTACGCTAATCGCGATGCTAGCCGCCGCTGGGGCTGGTGTCAAGGTCCAGTCCGTTTCGGAGTCGCCGGCCTCGTGGAGAGGAGCGGCCCCGACCACCGGCGACGCTGTGGCTAGGCCTGGCTGTCTGCCGTATAGGGAGCGTTTCTAAAGCCTGTCTGGACTGGTTATAGTCCGGCAGGCAGTTTCGACGGCCTCGGATACCGCCGCTTCACCTGTCGGCGACAAGAGCCCCGTTCGGGTCCGGGCAAGGCGCGGAAACCGCTCATCCTTAGCTCGCTATGTAACGCTCGGCCGTCTTACTGCTTCCAGATTGCTTCCATCCGGCACGCACCTCCGGTGGATTGAGAAGGTGCGAGACTCCACATTACGCGTTTTTGCAGGCAATTCTCGAGTGGGCGGTGCTGGGCTCGAACCAGCGACCTCCTGCTTGTAAGGCAGGCGCTCTGACCAGCTGAGCTAACCGCCCAGTGCCGCGCGGGTGCGCAGGCCCAGGGTAGCGGTCGTTGGGGCGGGTTTCCGTTTGGTCAGGCTGGGGTCATGTCGTAGGTGACGGTGACGTCGGCTTCGACCGAGCACTGGGAAATCGGGCTGATGGGCGCGATGCGAATCACCGTGGCCTTGTGCTTGGCAGGACCGGTGGTCGGCCTGCCCGGCTTCGCGGTACCCGCGGCGTAGAGGATCGGCCCTTGGCACAGGTCGCTCGAGTCGGACGTCTCGGTGACGTTGGTGACGGTGCCGAGGGTCGCGCCGATCTGACTCGCAATGAAGGAGGCCTTCTGGCTGGCGTTGGTGAGCGCGTCGCCGAGCGCGGTCTGGTAGCTCGCCTGCTGCGTGGCATCGCTGACGCTGGGGTCCAGCGTGATCGTGTCGGTGCCGTTGACGACGATCGTCGACGGGCTCGTGGTCGAGTCGTCAGCCTGGGCAATGCCGAGTCCGCTGAGGGCGGCGCCGGCGAGCACTGCGGTGAGCGCGATGAGGATGGTTCGCGGCCGGTTCATGGATGTCTCCTTTGTCTGGATCTAATTGGGCTACGCTCGAGGCGCGGTTCCGTCACGCGCCGCCCGGACAAAGCCGCGACAATGAGCCTGTGAGCCGCAGGACATTGATCTGCGCTGCCGCCGCTCAGGCCGTGCTGGTCGGGACGCTTTCGGTTGCGCTCGTGATCCCGCTGGGCTCGGGATTCTTCAAGCATTGGGGCTGGATCATCGGACCGATCGCCTGGCTGGTCTGCGCGCTCGGTACGGCGCTGATCGTCCGCCTCCCGTACAGGCGCACGTTCGTTGGCGCGCTGCTGGCGGGCATACCGAGCGGGATCGCCGTTCTCGCCGGCGAGCACACGCTCGGCGAGGTCGTCGC